>Ga0206812_1016_pt1 | contig 56966 bp, 48 predicted proteins | sample Alteio_BWOrgCont_54_FD_152912 | JGI IMG/M metagenome (GOLD analysis project Ga0206812, IMG submission 152912) | Enriched cells from forest soil in Barre Woods Harvard Forest LTER site, Petersham, Massachusetts, United States -... | ecosystem: Environmental > Terrestrial > Soil > Temperate forest >... | reverse complement strand
CAGTATCAGTTTAGGCATCTTGGTAGTCCTTTAACCCGTTTAATCACAAATTCTTGACATGACAATATGATTAATTCAATCCCTTTTCTTAAAAGAGTTTGCAAATATCAGGATTTTAAGTCAAATATTCAACAGTGTTTTTAAAATAATTTTTAATGAGCAAAAAATGAATTAAAAACCGTCATGGCGAGGTACGAAGCCATCTCTGATTAGGACAATCAACTGAACGTTCTTTTGTCAGAACCTTGATTAAACGGGTTAAAGGACTACCAAGATGCCTAAACTGATACTGCAAACTGCCAACTTAGTAACTGCTAACTGTATCTGGGCGTTTCCCTGCGGGTCGCGCTGTCCGTTCATACTGCACGGGCATTAATCACTTGGCCGGTATCCACTTCCATCGCTAACGCAATTGTTTGAGGGTTAATAATAGGTGATTTTGCGGGTTGTGATAACTGTGTTTGCATCGTAAGTAGCTTTCCTTTTTGTCCAGTTACCTTTAGAATCAAAAGATAGATAAGAATAATTGGTCTTTGTAACCAGTGTGCCATTGTGAAAAATAGTTTCTTCAATAACCATATGTTTGTTATCATAAGTAAGCTTAGTAGCATACCCCAATAACTTGGAATTTAGATAAGAATCTGTTTCAATCATATCACCATCCGAGTTATACTTATTATAGCTATAATTACCTTCCGAAAGGTCTTCTAATGAGGAATACCGCTTTATTACATAACCGTTCTTATCATATTCGTAAACTCCAGATATCTTCATTGATGTATCAACGACTTTATGCTTCTTAATCATTTCAGCACGCACCCAGGAATCTATCTGCCTAAGGGCTCTTGAACGTGCTATTATTTGCAATCTCCTTCTATTTGAATCATACTTTGTGACGTATTTAGTTTGAAAAACGATTCCGGGGTCCCAACTTCTTACTTCTTTTATGTCACTTTTAATATCAAAGTCTACGGTGTCCGAAGTATTTTGCTCTGATACGCCATCGCCATTATCATCTGTTTGGATTAGCTGCTTTACTTTACCATTTAAAACCTCTACGTCAGATTCTTTGTAAAACCAAGTCTTAGATGGCCTTTGTTCCTTCAATGTGCACGAAGCAAGCAAAACGACGAAAGAAAATAAAATTCTGTTTGAATACATATTGGATAAGGTGTAATACTTAAAGATACAAATTTAATATCCCCATTAACCGGAAAATTACTAATTTTCACCCACCAATTAGCTATTGAAATATTCTGCTGTGCTTAATGGAACGGGGCCAACATTAAGTAACAAAATATTATCATTAAAATTATGACCATGAAGATCACTTCATTTGACGAGTACCAAAAAGCCTATCAGCAAAGCGTAGAACATCCCGAAGAATTTTGGGCCGGCGTAGCCGAAAACTTCCAGTGGCGAAAACCATGGGACAAAGTGCTGGAATGGAACTTTACCGAACCCAGCATTAAATGGTTCCAGGGGGCCAAGTTGAATATCACAGAAAACTGCCTCGACCGTCATTTGGAAAAATTGGGTGATAAGCCCGCCATTATATGGGAGCCCAATGATCCGGCCGAACATCACCGCACCTTAACCTACCGTCAGCTATATGATAAGGTTTGCCAGTTTGCCAATGTGCTAAAGAATAACGGCGCAAAAAAAGGCGACCGTATCTGTATTTATATGCCGATGGTGCCCGAACTGGCTATCGCGGTATTGGCCTGTGCCAGGATAGGCGCAATTCACTCGGTAGTGTTTGGCGGTTTCTCCGCACAATCCATTGCCGACAGGATAAACGATGCTACCTGCAATATTGTGATCACTTGTGATGGTGGCTTCAGAGGTGCAAAAGAAATCCCGTTAAAAACAATTATCGACGATGCTTTGGTACAATGCCCGTCTGTAAAAAGTGTTATCGTATTAACCCGCAGTCGTACGCCTATATCGATGATCAAAGGGCGTGATGTATGGTGGGAAGATGAGATCAAAAAGGTAGAAACACAAGGTAACACAGCGTGCCCCGCTGAAGAAATGGATGCCGAGGATATGCTGTTTATATTATATACCTCCGGCTCAACGGGTAAACCAAAAGGCGTAGTACACACCTGCGGTGGGTATATGGTTTATACCGGCTATACCTTTGCCAACGTATTTCAATACAATCCCGGCGAAGTATTTTTCTGCACCGCTGATATCGGCTGGATAACAGGTCACTCCTATATTGTGTATGGCCCGCTATCGCAGGGAGCAACTGTATTGATGTTCGAAGGCATACCGACCTGGCCAAGTCCGGGCCGTTTCTGGGAAATTGTGGAAGAATATAAGGTGAATATCCTCTATACCGCCCCTACCGCTATCCGCTCGCTAATGAGCTTTGGTACCGATGTGGTAAAAGGGAAAGATCTGAGTTCATTAAAGAAATTAGGCTCCGTAGGCGAACCGATAAACGAAGAGGCATGGCATTGGTTTGATGAAAACATCGGCCACAAAAACTGCCCGATAGTAGATACCTGGTGGCAAACCGAAACGGGAGGGATCATGATCTCGCCGATAGCAGGCGTCACCAAAACTAAACCGGGGTATGCCACTTTGCCGCTGCCGGGCGTTCAGCCCGTGTTAGTTGATGAAACCGGCAAGGAGATTGAAGGCAATGGCATGAGCGGTTACTTATGTATCAAATTTCCATGGCCGGGCATTTTGCGTACTACTTACGGCGATCATGAACGCTGCCGCCAAACTTATTTTTCAACCTACAAGGGCAAATATTTTACAGGCGACGGTTGTCTGCGCGATGCGGACGGATATTACCGTATTACCGGGCGGGTGGATGATGTGCTGAATGTATCCGGGCACCGTATTGGTACCGCCGAGGTTGAAAATGCCATCAATATGCACAGCAGCGTGGTAGAATCCGCGGTGGTGGGTTACCCACACGATATAAAAGGGCAGGGCGTTTATGCGTTCGTAGTAAGCCCAAACAAGCATGGTGATGAAGAACTCACCCGCAAGGATATTATGATGACCGTATCGCGCATCATTGGCGCCATAGCCAAACCTGATAAAATACAGTTTGTAACAGGGCTGCCCAAAACACGGTCGGGCAAGATCATGCGCCGTATTTTGAGAAAAATAGCCGAAGGCGACACTTCGAACATGGGCGATATCTCAACCCTGCTTGATCCGGCTGTGGTGGAGGAGATAAAGGCGGGAGCGCTTTAAGAGAGAGGCAAGAAGTAAGAACCAAGAGACAAGATATATTTTCTTCCATCTTGGTTCTTGCCTTTGTATCTTGATTCGTGCCTTTTGTATCCTGATTCTTGACTTCTGTATCTTGATTCTCCAACCTGTAACTTAATCACTATATTGGTGTCTGTTTATATATATTTTGTCAATCCCACCAAAATCTATGTCAACCCAAACCTCACCATCAGCCCTTATTACTGATCAGCCTAAAAACAAGGTTGTTTATATCGACCACTTAAAGGTATTGCTTACCATATTGGTTATACTTCACCATACCTTCATCACTTATGGCGCTCCCGGTGGCTGGTATTATATGCAGAAAACCACGCAGCAAGGCGCCATCATACCCATGACGTTGTTTGTGAGCGTAAACCAGTCGTTTTTTATGGGTTTTTTCTTCTTCCTGTCGGCTTATTTTATCAGGCCATCTTATGAGAGAAAAGGAGCGGGAAAGTTTATTGCCGACCGTTTGTTAAGATTGGGGTTGCCTCTCATATTTTATTCCCTTGTCTTTTCTCCAATATTAATTTACCTGATTTATTATTTCGGCAAGGGCCAGCACATTACTTTTTTGCAATTCCTAAGCGGCTTTGACGACTGGATAGATTTTGGCGTGCTATGGTTCGTTGCAGCACTGCTGCTATTTACCCTGATCTATGTTTTAGTACGAGCTATATTTAAAAATCTGCCAGCAAAAGTTTTGCCAGCACCCAATGCCCGTACCATAGTTTTGTTTGCAACAGGTGTGGGCGTCATCAGTTTCCTTGTCAGGATAATATTTCCGGTTGGATGGGTGTTAAAGCCTGTTGGTTTTCAACCGGGGCATTTCTCCCAATATATCTCACTTTTTATACTGGGCCTGGTCGCTTCAAAAAACGATTGGCTTAATACAATGACTGATAAAACAGGCAAATGGCTGGCTTCATTTGCCCCGAGGTTACTGCTATTTTTCCTTGTTTTTTTTGTTATTGAAAAAACGGTACACATGGACGGCAGCTGGTGGAGCGGCGGCCTGCACTGGCAAGCGCTGTTATACGCAGTATGGGAGCAGGTTATTGGCTTTTCAATAATAGTCGGGTTGCTTTATCGGGGTAAAAAATCATGGAATAAACCATCAGCTCTACTTAGCAAATTATCACGATGCGCTTTTGCGGTTTATATCTTTCACCCGATTGTTATTATTTCTTTATCGCTTGCGGTAAGGAATTGGGCCATTGATCCCGCTTTTAAACTTTTATTGGTAGCTCCTTTGGCGGTAATAGGCAGTTTCTTGTTGGGTTCGCTAATTGTGTTGATTCCGGGGGTGAAAAGGGTAATTTAAAAATTGAATATTTTATTCAGGTCGAAGCTTAAACCGGGTAATAATACCGAATGCAGTTGCTCGGCTTTCTCGGCTTTTTGATGCAATTTGAATACTCCTTCAGACAGAATATATAATTCAAAATTTAAAGCAATAGGATCAACAATAATATATTCCTTTACTCCATATTTCTGATAGATATCCTTTTTCTGCCTAAGATCATAGTAGGCATTTGATGGCGAAAGTATTTCAATAACGAGATCAGGTGCGCCTTCAATGCGCTCCTTAACCAAATCTAATTTTCTTTGAGCAGAAATATAAAGCACATCAGGCTGCAAAACATTACCATCATCAAACTTTACATCCATTGGGGCGCTTACCAAAAATCCATTGTCTTTTTTGTTTTCTAAAAAATTAAACATTGCGTTTACTATTCTTATAGAAATAAGCTGATGGATAGGAGTTGGAGATGGCGACATAATTAAATCATAATTAATCAACTGAAAAGGTGCACCCTCCTCAAGCATCATATAGTCTTCAAATGTATATTTCTTCTTTTCAGCAGTAAGCATAATCAAATATAACTAATTTTGGGCGAAATGAAAAAATCCGCTCCCACCATATTGGTTGTAAATGATGACGGCATCACCGCTCCTGGTATCAAAACCCTGATGAGCGCGATGAAGGAATTGGGCAAAGTAGTGGTGGTTGCACCGGATAGCCCGCAATCGGGTATGGGTCATGCGATTACCATAGGTAGCCCTTTACGGTTGGATAAAGTTGAACTTTATGATGATATTGAGAGCTACAGTTGCTCAGGCACACCGGTTGATTGTGTAAAGCTGGCGGTAAATAAAATATTCAAAGGCAAAAAGCCTGATCTGTGTGTTTCGGGTATCAATCATGGCTTAAATAATTCGATCAATATATTGTATTCGGGTACCATGTCGGCGGCGGTTGAGGGTGCGATTGAAAGCATCCCGTCTATCGGTTTTTCATTGGATGATTATACTTTGCAGGCTGATTTTAGTCATTGTATCAAATATGTAAAAGAAATAGCCGCGCAGGTTCTGCAAAATGGCTTACCTGCATCTACCCTGCTAAATGTAAATTTTCCGAATACACCCCATATCAAAGGCATCAAAATATGCCGCCAGGCTAATGCCAAATGGGCCGAGGAATTTGATGAGCGCATGGACCCGCATAAACGTCCTTATTATTGGCTGACCGGCGTTTTTCAACTGAATGATAAGGGCGAAGATACCGATGTATGGGCCTTGGATAATAACTATGCCTCAGTAGTGCCGGTGCAGTTTGATATGACGGCGCACCATGTGATTCCATTAATAAATAACTGGAAATTTAATATTTAACGGCTATGAAATACTACCTGGTAGCCGGTGAGGCCTCCGGCGATCTGCACGGGGCCAATTTGATGAAAGCCTTAAAGGAAAAAGACCCGCAGGCCCAATTCCGTTTTTTTGGCGGCGACCTGATGCTTGCCGAAGGTGGCGAGCTGGTGAAGCACTATTCTGAAATGGCGTTTATGGGTTTTGTTGAGGTAGTAGCCAATTTGCGTACGATAGCAAAAAACCTGTCGGCCTGCAAAAATGATATTGCCGCATGGCAGCCTGATGTATTGGTGCTGATCGATTTCCCCGGGTTTAATTTAAAAATAGCCGAATTTGCCAAAGCAAATGGATTATTGGTTTGCTATTATATATCGCCCAAAGTATGGGCCTGGAACCAGAAAAGGGTGATCAGGATCAAACGTATTGTAGATCATATGTTTTGCATTTTACCTTTCGAGGTTGATTTTTATAGGCAATGGGGTATGGAAGTGGATTATGTAGGCAACCCCCTGCTCGATTCGGTGTCAGCCTTTAAACCTGACGCGGATTTTTACAAAAAGCACCAGTTATCCAATAAAAAGATCATCGCCTGTTTGCCCGGAAGCCGAAAGCAGGAGATCAGTCGCTTGCTGCCTGATATGGTGGCTGCTGCCAAAAACTGGCCCGATTACCAGTTTATTGTTGCCGGTGCACCAACATTTGATGCTGCCTATTATGATCGGTATTTAAAAGATACCGGGATAAAGGTGCTGTTCAATGCTACTTACGATATTCTGAATAATGCCCAGGCCACTATAGTTGCATCGGGAACGGCTACGCTCGAAACCGCTTTGTTCAATGTGCCCCAGGTTGTGGTTTATAAAGGAAACAATGTTAGTATCGCTATCGCGAGGGCGCTGGTAAAGATCAGGTTTATATCACTGGTGAACCTGATCATGGATGATGGGGTAGTAAAAGAACTGATACAGCAGGATTGCAACCCTCAAAAGATCAATGATGAACTGGAGCTGATCTTAAATAATAAAGACTATCGCGAAAAAATGCTTGAGAACTACAATAAGTTGCAGGATAAAATGGGAAAACCGGGAGCATCTGTTAAAACAGCCGGATTGATCATCAAATACGCGTCAAAAAATAAAGCCGCGTAAAATCCGCGGCTTTGTCGTTTTCATAGGTATTGATTACAAGAATTTGATAGGTAGATGTATATAAATGGGCGTGTTACAAGCGAACTTGCAAAATAGCCTGCTGATTGCCGTGTAAAAATTGTGTTTTAATGTTTCTTACGTTGTTAAGATCATTAATTAAAAGAGTTTTTAACTCGTTATCAAAACGAACTAAAAGCTTGCTTGATGAGGTTTTTTTATGCGTTGTCATAAATTTCTTTTTAGGTTGTACTTATTATACGTAACTATCTGTCTTTTGGTTCTTTATCTATGTGGTCTTTTTCGCTAAGGTTATCCTTCCGGCGTTTCGCCTCTTTGTATTGCCGTGCTATTTGCTCTTTATCACGGGCATCTGAAGGCTTTCCGGGGTCTAACGGATTTTCCCATTGCTGCTCTTCCCCTTCGGGTGTTTTCTTCGGTTCAAGTGCCATCATATATTGCATTTGATCTGTTGTACTCCAATCCAATGCCAGGATTTTTATCGGGATCAAAAAGCGTCAACTTTTTATAAAAGTTATTCAAGTGGGTTTGATCCGATAAAAAGGGTTGACTTTTTATACCGTTTTCGAAAATGGTTTTGAGAACTGATGTGAAAAATCTTTTTGACGAGCCTTGTTTAAAGTAGCCAGTAATCTATACACTCATCAGTTTTTTTGTACAATTTTCTGTTTTCGAAAGTGGACAACGGGTTATATTCAGTTCAATGGCTGCATCTATAGTATTCATCTCAGTTATAGTGTGTCCCGAAAAAATGAACCAATAAAGGAATAAATAGATAAGTGCCTGTGTTGAGTATAATTCTTTAATTTATTTGCCATAAATGAGCTTAAATGATAAATTTTATGCAAAAAATCACTGAAATGAATCTATTATATTGCGAAAATCATTTAATTGAAATTGATTTTACATAAAATTGGCTATTTCAGACATAAATTAGGATAAATTCATGCTATTTTTCACAAACAATCAAAAATTACCCAATTTTACCGCTTAAAATTAAAAATATTCGTGTAAAACATTGCACAAATTCATCTTATGAATAAAATATGTAATATTATAAGGGTTTAAGATAATTATTTTTAACAATTTGTTATTTTTATTAAAAATAAACTTGTTTTTATGAATTTTTTATTACTTTTACATCGTCAGCAGAAATAAATGACGATTAAGTGTTTGAGTTTTTTGAAATTAGTAACTTTTTCGTTGTTTTATTGGTGTTAATTTAATGTTAAGATGCTTAAGATTAAATATTGACAAAAAAATTACAAATGTATTTTATACATTTTAATTAATAGTGTTACTTTTACACCATTAATTTTAACAAAGTCTTCTCATAATTTAGGTTTATAATTGGTTAGTAAAGGCCCCTGCCCATCAGGGGCTTTACTTGTTTTATAGGGTTTTTACTACCGGATGAGTGTAATTGGCCCCGAGAGCACCTGGCCAAACGTTTTAGTGTCGATAATGTAATAATAGGTCCCTACAGGCACTTGCTTTCCTCCGTAAGTACCATCCCATGCCTTTCCATATCCAACAGAATGAAATACCTTTTGACCATACCTGTCAAAAATATCTACTGTAGATTGCTGATATTCAGCTAAGCCTTTAATATCCCACAAGTCATTAATTCCGTCTCCATTTGGTGTAAAAGTATTAGGGATAGTCAATGCTGGCAATACATTTATAATAACCTGATCAGAAGCGACACACCCCCTGCTATCGGTTACAGTAAGGGTATAGGTAATGTTGGCAATGCCCGTGATTGTTGGGTCTTTGATCGTATTATTATCTATGCCCGTATTTGGGGTCCATAAGTATTGGACATTACTATCGCTGACGGTTGGGTCCAGGGTAATTGTTCTGCCACGCAGCAAATATTTAGTCCCTCCTGCATTTACGGTAGGCGGGGGCGTAAACTTTATTACCACATCAGAAGTTGCTATGGCGCATTCACTCGCCCCAGTAGCACGTAATGTTAGTGTAACTGATCCGTTTTTAATATCGTCGGCGCTCGGCAGGTAAACAGAGTTCACCGGGGCGCTGGCTGGATTAAAAGTTCCGGTACCGGATGTGGTCCAGTTTCCTTCCCCAGCAACCAGTATCTTACCGGCTAATATAACGGTGGTAGCCTGCGAACAAACATCCTGATCGGGCCCGGCATCCGCGGCAGGTGCAGGCTTAAAACTTATAGTCAGGCCTGACGGGGCGGGTAAAACACAATCGGGTTTACTGGTTGGTGTTAAAAAAAGCGTTACTGTCCCCGCCGCTATATCCGCTGCCGAGGGCTGATACTGTGTATTCAATTGGTTGGGTGCTGTAAATTTACCTGTACCACTGGTTGACCACACACCGGTTCCTGCACCATTATCTACAGTGCCGGCAACTGTTATTGATGTAGTGGTAGCGCAAACGATCTGGTTAGGCCCTGCAACCGCTACAGGCGGCACATCTACTACCACACTTACAGTAGCGGGTGGACTGGGGCAACCATTTACCGATACCACTAAACTATAGGTACCGGTATAAGCGGCAGTAACATTGGGGATATCGGGGTTTTGACTGGCTGAAGTAAAGCTGTTAGGCCCGGTCCATGCATAGGTCGCGTTAGCTATTGCCGGGGTTTGCAGCTGTATGTCACTATTTACACAAACGTGCGTATTGGCCACACTGGCCGACGGCGCTACCGGCGTAGGATTAACCGTAACCACATAATTGAAAGGCGTACCAGGGCAGCCATTATCAATAGCTACAATTACATAAGTCACATTAATTGCAGTAGTGCCGGTATTGATCAATGTTTCATTAATAATACCTGTAGTTTGCCCGGTTACTGCCGGGTTACTTATCCCTGGCACCGCGGCACGGCTCCAGCTAAAGGTAGCTGTTGGTGTGCTGGACGTAATAATATAATTCTGAGCGTTTCCTGTACAAATTGCGCCGGTTGGACTACTTGTTATTATAGGCGTCAGGAACGTTATCGTCATCGGTGATGTGGATATGGTACAATCGTCCTTACTTGTTGATGTCAAAGTAAGCGTTACAGAACCTGCCGCTTTATCCGCTGCCGATGGTATATATTGCGCGTCCAATTGATCTGGCCCAGGCAAGAATTTTCCGGTTCCGCCAGACCATATACCGGTTTTAGTTCCACCCGACATGGTACCTGCAAGGGTTACCGATGTGACGTTATTACAAACAGTCTGGGGTGGCCCGGCAACTGCCAGGGGTGGCTCATCCACTATTATCGTAACAGGCGAAGGATTGCTTGGACATCCACCATTGACAGTAACAGTCAGGTTATAAACCCCCGACTCAGCCAGAGTAGCATTTGTGATATCGCTATTTTGCAATGGCGATGAATATCCATTAGGGCCTGTCCATAAATAAGTCGCGTTAGTAACTGTTGGTGCCCTTAACTGTATAGTGCTGCCAATGCAAATTGGCGAATTGCCATTAGCTATCGGTGTGGGCGGCTGCGGGCTTACCGTTACAGTATATACAAAGGTGGTACCAGGGCAGCCATTAACCAAAGGCGTTATAAGATAATAGACTTTAACGGGTATTGTACTGGTGTTATTTAAGGTTTCAGTAATAGTCCCCGAAGTTTGGTTTGCAACCGCTGGATTACTAATACCAGCCACAGCAGCGCGGTCCCAGCTAAATGTTGCCGTGGGTAGATTTGATGTAATGACATAGTTTTGAGCAACGCCGCCGCAAATTGTACCTGTGGGCTGGCTTGTCACTGTTGCAGTAGGGTCTACAGTAACTACCAGGTTGTATGGTGCCCCTGCACAAGAGCCAGCGGTGTAATTAAAAATATAGGTAACATCCACCGGGGCGGTGGTTGTATTATTTAAAAGCTCTTGTATGGTACCTGCCGTTTGCCCCGTCACCGGTGTATTACTTATACCAGCTACCGCGGGGCGGCTCCAGGTAAAGTTAGTGGATGGTGTATTAAATGTGATGGTGTAATTACTGGATGTTCCATTACATATAGGACCTGGGGGTGTGCTGGTTACTACAGGTATTGGGTTTACAGTAACTACATAATTAAAAGGAGTACCGGGACATCCGCTGGCTGTTGGTACTATGACATAAGTGACATTTACCGGGGTACCGCCTGTATTAATTAATGCCTCGTTGATATTTGCTGATGCTTGATTTATTAGTGCCGGGTTACTTATTCCCGCAACTGCGGCCCTGCTCCATGTAAAGGTAGCGGTGGGTATATCAGAAGTAATGGTATAACTTAGCGCGGTGCCGCTGCAGGTAGTGCCGGAAGGAGAACTTGTTATAGCTGGGATGGGGTTAACTGTTACATCAACTTTAGTTCTGCTGCCTGAACAGGTATTAGCCGAGGATTCCACATAGTAAGATGTATTAGCATTTAAAACCGGAGTTACAAAAGTACTGCCTGCAAATAACAAACTCCCCCCTACAAGTGAATCATACCATGTATAATTACCTGACGATCCGCTTGCGGTAAGCGTTGCTGTACTGCCCGAACAAATTGGAGGCACCGCAGCAACTACCGGCGCTGCGGGTATAGCATTCACCGTAACTGTAACGGGGGTGCGGGCACTGGCAATTCCGCCAATAGTTGTTTGTACATAATAGGTGGTATTAACAATAAGCAGCGGTGTAGTATAGCTTGGCCCCGATTGTAGTAAAGTCCCTCCGGTTAGCGCGTCATACCATTGGTAAGCGCCGCCCGGCGCTGTTGCAGATAAAGTTGCTGTGCTGCCCGAACAAATTGCTAATCCAGAAGCAGTTGGAGACCCCGGCACAGGATTTATTGTAATGGTCACCTGAGCTGATATTGGCCCGCATGGCCCCGGCGGATCACTTGATGTTAAAGTAAGGGTAGCTGAGGTTTCGCCCGGCCCCGGTGTGTAAACCGGGTTTAAAATATGAGTATTGGAAAATGATCCTGTACCCCCCGACCATGTTTCGCTTGCTGCATTGGTAACACTCCCTGCTAACTGGGCTGTTGTACCCGAGGATATGGTTTGGTTTGGCCCGGCATTTACAATAACAACCGGGTCTATGGTTACAGTGGCGCTGAAAACAGTTAGCGGACAAGCGCCGCTTGCGGCAATGGTGTTGGTTACCGTGTATGTTCCGGGTGTGCTGGAGGCTAAACTGATCTCGCCTGTAATTGTATTTCTAAATACCAGTGAACCGGAAGAAGCTGTAAAAGTTCCGCCGCTGGCCCCTGCCGGAAAAACAGGTAAGGGGTTTGCTTGATTCGTGCAAAATGGCCCGCTATAGGAAAATTGCGCATTTGGGGTGGTGACGATCGCTATCGTCACGGTGGCAGTCGCCGGGCAAGCACCATTACCAGCAAAAGAAATGGTATAATTTCCTGGGGTGCTTGTTGCTACATTGATCTGGCCGGTAGTAGCGCTTATAAATACAAGCCCTGCCGGGGAAGCGCTGAACGTTCCGCCGGAGGGGTTATAAATAGCCGGCGTAGGGTTTGCTCCTGACGTACAAAATGTCCCCGACGGGTATTGAAACTGAGGATTAGCTACTGCTATTACCGTTGCCGTTATTGGTGTTCGCGCACTTACACATGATCCTACCGTATTTTGCGCATAATAAGTGGTATTTGAAAGCAAAGCAGCGATGGGTAATGTATTCCCTGAACCCAATAATGTTCCACCGTTTGCAGCGGTGTACCATTGTATTGTACCGGAAGCGGCATTTGCTGTTACAGAAGACGGAGTTCCCGGACAGACTGCTGGCCCGACGCTTGTTGTTGGCGGCGACGGGATCGCGTTTACTACTACAGTTACCGCTGTGCGGGCGCTTGGGCAGCCTCCATTGGTGCCTTGCACATAAAAAGTAGTTGTAGCGAGTAGTGCCGGTGTAACATAAACCTGGCCTGAAGACAAATAATTACCGCCGGTTAGTGCATCATACCAGTCATAGGTAGTACCGGCGCTTCCACCAGACGCTGTAAGTGTGGCTACGCTGCCCGAACAAACTGAGGGCGGGCCTGAAGCAGTTGGCCCAACAGGTATCGGTGATACAGTAACAGTTACCGGCGCCCTGGCGCCTGTACAACCGGCGATGGTAGCCTGTACATAATAAACAGTAGTGGCTATAAGAGCGGGAGTAGTATAACTGGCACCGGTAAATAGCAAATTGCCACCTACTGCTGCATCGTACCACTCATAAGTAGCCCCTGCTGGTGCAAAGGCAATTAAAGTGGCAGGATTGCCTGAGCATACAACTTGCGGATTAACTGACGGGGCAGCCGGTTGCTGATTTACGGTAACAGTTACCGGAACCCTGGCGCTTGTACAGCCAGCAGCGCTTAATGAACTGACATAATAAGTAGTGGTGTTGGTTAAAACGGGCGTATTAAAAGATGGCCCTGTAAACAGCAATGCACCGCTTTGTGCATACCAGTCATAAGACCCACCTGGTGCGGTGGGTGTTAATGTGGTGCCGCTTCCTGAGCAAACGGCCGTATTTGCAATGGTCGGGGTGGTTGGAATTGGATTAACGGTGACCGTTACCGGGGTACGCGTGCTCACACAACCACCCACTGCTACTGTTTGTACATAATAAGTGGTGGTGGCTATAAGGGGCGGTGTAGTATAATCAGGGCTTGTAATTAAAGGAACGCCGCCATTTGGTACGCTGAACCACTCAAATGCCCCCGATGGTGCAACAGCATGTAAACTTGCTACCGATCCTGAACAAACGGATGTGCTTGCAACCGTAGGGGCTTGCGGCGGCGGAAAAATAGTTGCCCCTACCGGGGTAGGCGCACTGGTACAGCCATTAGCATATGTTGCCACTACATAATAAGTAGTAGTAGCGAACAATACCGGGGTTGTATAGTTTGGGGTTGTGGCCAGCTGGTTCCCGCCTGGTGCATCATACCATACATAACTACTTGCACCACTGGCTGATAGATTTGCCCTATTCCCCTGGCAAATAATCGCACTCACAACAGTAGGATTAGCCTGGATAGTGACAGGAACAGGGGTTCGCGGGCTGGTGCAACCGGCAATAGTAGTTTCAACATAAAAGGTAGTGGCAGCTGTTATAGGCGGCGTGGTATAACCTGCGCCGCTTCCTAAAAAGTTCCCGCCGGTTTGAGAATCATACCATTGGTAAAAACCTCCGGGGGCGGTTGCCGTAAGGGTTGCCGGGGTATTTTGGCAAACAGTTGCGCCATTTGCTGTCGGCGCAATGGGGATATTTGCACTGGTGAGCGTAATACTTTGTTTAACAGCCTGGCAACCGGGTGTGTTATCGCTTACCGTTACCGAATACGTGCCCGCTTTATTTACACTTATAGTTGGGGTAATTTCACCAGTACTCCACACATAGGTATATGGGGCCGTGCCTGCCGAGGGGGTGGCCGTTAATACAACACTGGTACCCGAGCAAATTGCCGTCCCAGTTGAGGTAATACTTACACTTAATGTACAGGTTTGACTATATCCCCCAAACGATAGCAGCAGAAATAGAAATATAAGTAAACTGTTCTTCATAAATATAAATACTACATATTAGAAAGAAGAGCTCCTGCCCGGTAGAAAGGCAATTATCTAAAATGATGCACTAAATTAAATAAATTCGGCATTGGAGGGTAGTATTTATAACTTTTAATGCTGTTACATGCTGAAAATTGTGATCCTTAGGGATACAGAACAGATCAAAACAATTAGATATTATTATAAAACAATCTTTCAGCTAACCTAATTTTAGACTTTTGATTTTCTTTTTGTATGTTGATGTCTGCAGTTAAGCCTAAGTGCCAGCCCAATGATTTATTACTTAAATAAGTAACTTTTAGCCCTTCAAAGAAATCACTGACGCGTATAATGTTATTATTCCTGTCAGTGACCTTACAATTCATGATATCTGTATCCTCATCCCGGCCTATATATTTTTGGGTAATCGTTTTAACAATGTAGTTTTTTTCGTCGGTATTTAGTTGGTTGTAAATATAATTAACCAAAAATACAGTACCATTATAAAAATGAATTTCACACCTGGTTTTTAATTCATTAAACTTCCATTTATATACATAAATAGTTATTTTGTTTTCGCTAAAAACAAAAACAGGTTTCCCATATTTTGATACTATACTTTTAGTATTGGCTCCAAGCATACGTGGTTGAATGTCAGCATTACTTTGTATGGAGTTTAAATTAGCAGTCTCATTTAAGATATTGGTATAGCTGCAAAAATTAGTGTATTGATTTAAAATAGCACGGTAGTACGTATTTTTCCCAAAATAATTGCCTCCAGAAAGTACCTTCCTGTTTAAAATTGAGAGCAATTGAGATTTCATATTATTGTAATAGTGAAATTTTCGGTTTAGTGGTGCGATTAACATTTTTTTTGGCTTTAATTAAAATATTGATTCAAAAATTCTCATTTTTTGATCTCTTCACGTTATAATCTTTAACGATATGCTGTCTTATACGCAATACTATTGCATAAGGTTATTTTCATTTTAATTAATAATTATTATTATACATACTATTATTTTCATATCGATTCAATGCCTTTACCTGTCTAATCAAGTCATATGCTCGTTTAAATGCCATACCTGATCAACCAATTGCCAAAAAAGATACCAAACAAAGTATTATTGGCCTTCGCAATAGTTAATTTTACGTGTCAGAAATTTTGAATCTGCTTTATATACAGATCTGTTAGTTCTCTTAAATCAAAATTTGCCATTGAGCATCTTTTTGTTACTTTTGCCGTCCGTTGTTAGCAGCAAAGCAAAGGGTTCCTAACAGACAACGGCAAACCAAAAGGGGGATTAGCTCAGCTGGCTAGAGCGCTTGCATGGCATGCAAGAGGTCATCGGTTCGACTCCGATATTCTCCACCGCTTAAAGCCTGATCTTTTGGTCGGGCTTTTTGTTTACTTTTAAACGAATCGTTTTTAATTTTACTTCTATTTGATTTACAGGATATTGATCAAAATAGCACCAACTATTCTTAAGCACGACTATTCTTTTTTACATAAAGTAAACCTTCTGATTTTCAATAACGTATAAGATTTACCCTAAGTGAACAATATGAAAAGAGTTTTAATAATTGAAGACGAACAAGATATAGTTGACATAGCCACTATAATATTGGAAGACGAAGGTTATGAAGTTTGCAGTTTTAGTGATTTTGGGGAATATGAAAAAAGGGTAAATGAAAGCGGTGCAGACCTTGTGCTGCTTGATCTAAATTTGCAGGGCTATCATGGCAGGGATATTTGTAAATATATTAAGGGGCAGGAGCATTTAAAGCAAACATCAGTGGTTTTAATGTCGGCCAACAGGGATATCCAGGCTATTAAAGAAGAGGCGGGCGCCGATGCGTATATCTGCAAACCCTTTGACCTGGCAGATTTTATCCAGACGGTTAAAACTTACATCAATATTCAAGAAACTCCCCCTAAACCTGTAGTTTACTTGTAAAATAAACATTACCCCTTAGTAAATTTTGATTGATATGTTTAACTTTAAGTTGTTAATATACTATCATGAGAAAACGAATCGTATTACTTGAAGACGAAAAAGACATCCTCGAAATAATCCAGTTCATCCTTGAGGAAGAAGGGTACGATGTTGTAGCCTTCAATCATTATGAGCCTTTAGAGGGGATCATCGAATTTCAGCCGAAATTAATACTGCTCGATGTCAGGTTAATTGACGGATACGGACACCTGTTGTGTTCGCAGTTAAAATCAAATCCAACAACCGCCCAGATCCCGGTGATCTTAGTTTCCGGGGCCAGCAACCTTGAAAAGATAGCGGAGGAATGTGGTGCAGACAATTTCCTTTCAAAACCCTTTAACATGGACGATCTGATAAAATTGGTTAAGCAATATGATTAGCCGCTTTATGAATTGATTCCCTCCCCCACTTACTTTTCAAAAACTACGGTATCGGCCTTCACTCCTAATTTTTCAAGCGCTTCATTTATATCTGCTACCATTTGATCGGGTCCGCATACATAAAAGTGCTTCTTAAAATCTTTAACTTCCGTCCTTAAGAAATTGGCATTTATTTTCCGGTGATCGTTTTTACCACCTTTTTGCCGGGTTGTTGTAAATAGGATATCCAGGCCGTCCATCAACTTTAATTCCTCTTCATATATAATATCCTCATCTGTTTGGTTTGAAAAAAACAGGGTATTACCTTTTAGTTTACCATCTTTATTCAGTTGCCTCAATATAGCAATAAAAGGGGTGATACCTGCGCCGCCGGCAATAAAATACCCAGGCCCTTTATATTCAATAGCGCCCCAAACATCCCTGATAATTAATTCATCGCCAACATTTAATTGGCCCAGGCGGTTGGTTACACCATCGTGATCGGTGTATATCTTTATCGTAAATTGCAGGTAAGGATCATCATTAAGGCAGGTAAACGTAAAAGGCCGCAACTCATCTTTCCATTTCTTTTCATTAATGGATACATCTGTTGCCTGGCCCGGTGTGAAATGAAAACCCTTTGGTTTTTCGATATCGAATTGCCTTACATTGTGGGTGATGTGTATGATCGAAATGATTTTGACAATGTGTTCCATGGGATGGGTCCTTTTAATTAAATATTAAATCAAGCTGTACCTGTTTTGTTTGCCGCAAATCAGGATAATATTTAAATTATTCAGAACATGACCTGTCTGATAAGCTTATGCTCCTACTTCGCCGATACTAATTGGTCGAGATAAGCCAGCATTTTGGGGTTCGAATAGTCTGCAGTTCCTTTATGTCTGTAAACTATATAGCCTCTTTTGTCAACAATAAAAGTAGTTGGAGTAGTGCCGTCTGTTAAATTTGCTGGTATATTCCCGCTAAGAGTATACACCGGAAGGCTGTATTGATGTTTGGCCATAAATTGGGTTGATTTCCCCAAATTATTATCCACATCTATCATGATAAATACGATACCCGGGTTGGGTTTTAATTTGAGGCAAAGATCATTTATGGCAGGCAGTTCGGCTACGCAATACGGGCACCAGGTAGCCCAGAAATCAATAAAAACAACTTTCCCCTTTTGATCTGCCAGGTTGATGACCCGTCCGTCGCTGCTTTTAAAATTGAGGTTGGGTATCAGATCTTTTGGATCACTGTTTTTAACAGGTTGGGTCAGCTTTGGCTGATAAAAACCTATATCCATCAAACCGCGCAATACCAGTGATTTTGAATAGTGATTTAAAGCCAGCATCAAAACAACTGCCAAAACCAGGCCGCTGAAAAGATTAGAAATTGTAAGCCACTTTTTGATCATACCGTCAAATAATTGGTAATTGTCCCTGCAGCAAATATAGGAGTAAAATCCTTTTCGCTAATGCCAGCTTCTGTAACATAAATCATTTTTAATTTTTAAATTTGATCTGGTCAGTTCTTGGTAGTCAATACCTTTATAAATCAGATAAAACTTCATACAAAATGAAAAAACGGTTATTGTTGTTCAATTATATTTTAATAGCATTACTGGTTTCAACAAGTTTTATTGGCGCGCCTGATGAACATAAAACCCTGACTATTGGAGCAAGTGCGCCTGATTTTAGTTTGCCCGGTGTGGATGGTAAAACTTATACCCTCGCCTCCTTTAAAAACTCTAAAGTGCTGGCTATCGTGTTTATGTGCAACCATTGCCCTACTTCGCAGGCTTACGAGGGAAGGGTGATCAAACTGACCAGCGATTACGCCTCCAAAGGGGTAAGTGTAGTTGCCATCAACCCTAATAACCCCTCTTCATTACGTTTGGACGAACTGGGTTACAGCGATGTAGGCGATTCCTTTGAGGAGATGAAAATACGCGCCAGGGATGTACACTTTAACTTCCCTTATTTATATGATGGCGATACAGAAATTACATCTAACAAATACGGCCCGGTATCAACCCCGCATATTTTTATTTTTGATAAGGACAGGAAGTTACGTTACCAGGGGCGTATTGATGATATGGAAAATCCAGCCAAAACACCCACCAGCCAGGATGCGCGTAATGCGATTGATGCTTTATTGGCTGGCAAAGAAGTACCTGTAGCCACCACCAAAGTTTTTGGTTGTTCGATAAAATGGGCCGAGAAAAAAGACTGGATACAAAAAGCAGAGATACAATGGGCCAAAGAACCTGTAAAGTTAGATTCTATTGATGCTGCAGGCATAAACGACCTGGTTAAAAACAAGACCGATAAACTAAGGCTGATCAACGTTTGGGCTACCTGGTGCGGGCCCTGTGTGGCGGAGTTCCCCGACCTGGTTACGATTAATCGTATGTACCGTGACCGTGGCCTGGAGTTGGTAACGATCAGCTCTGATGAAATAGCAAACAAAAACAAAGCCCTTAGTTTTTTACAGAAAAAGCAGTCGTCAGGTTTAAACTACATCTACTCGGGCGATAGTAAATATAAAATGATCGAAGCCATCGACCCTAAATGGCAGGGCGCTTTGCCTTATACCATACTGGTTGATCCGGGCGGTAAGGTGGTATATTCCAAAGAAGGCGCCATTGATCCTGATACTTTGAAAAAGATCATCTTTAATGATGCGTTGATTGGGAGGGTGTATAAAGAATAATTGTCTTGGTGCTGTGTGTTCTTAAAATGACAACATCCGTTCCGCTCAGTTGCCGCTGGGCTGTTACTTTTGGCTTGACCCAAAAGTAACCAAAAGGTCAAGACAGAAAAAAGCTTCAGCCCGCCCTGCCGGTTCTTTACGCTTTTGTAGTGCTCCGCACATAGCAAAAGCTAAACCGCCATTCCCGCCATACACCCGGCCCGCTTTTCTGTCATGCCTTTGCCCGCTTTTATTTAGGGTTTAATAAGATTGTTAATCCCCATAATAATATTTTTTCCCCGTCAGCAGAACAGCTTCGGCCAAAATCAGGCAAAACAATGGCGGCCCCGTGCACTGGGAAGGGCATAGCAATAGTTGCTGAAGCGTAGGCCAGAGCGAACGAAGTAGGGCAACATTTTGCAGCCCGTGGTTTTGACTGATTGTGCGCAAAGGCCAAGAGCGCAAAGAAGCATTTCTGCTGACAAGCGTTTTTGGTTACTTTTGTCGCGACAAAAGTAACTAGGCCCCCCCGCGGCTATGAGCGGGACGGAACACTGTTTGAACCCCAAAGCCCATCAAGAACCAAACACATTTTCCTTCACCATAAACAAAGGCAATGTACCATGCTCCAATACCCGGTTGTGAAAGTCTTTAATATCGAAACCTTTACCCTGTTTTTTCTGGAGGGCTTCTTTCCAATGGAGTATTTGTAACGCACCGTATTTGTAAGTAACTACCTGTGCCGGCCAACGGCGGATACGGGCTATCTCGCGCATGGCGATATCATCTTGTCCGCGTATATTTTTCTTCCAGAAATCAAGCGCCTGCTGATCGGTCCATCCGTAATAATTGAGCCCTACATCCAGTGGCACCCGTACCGAGCGTACGATATCCCATTCCCATTTGCCCAATTCGTCATAAGGGGTTTTATATACGCCAAGCTCTTTCCCTAATTCTTCTGTATAAGCCGCCCAGCCTTCGGCGAAGCCGTAATAAAAGAAAAGCTGCTGCACATCTGAGGCATTTGCCGGGGAAACCGAAGCCTGGTAATGATGCCCCGGCACACCTTCGTGGATAAACAGCCAGTCCACCTGCCGTTTATTGTAAGGCTTGTCGAAGAGGTTATAATAGAAAGTACCGCTATCATAATAGCCCGGTGTTTGGGCCAAAGCCTTGCTTTCGCCTTTTTCTATTCTTAGTTCGGGTATTTGGGTTACTGTAAAAAGCTTGGGCAGGTTGCTGTAAATAACCGCTTTGGTGTGCTCAAACGACTGCTGCACTATTTTGGGGTCGCTTATGAAAAATGATGAATCGTTTAAATGCTGATAAAAAGCATCCTCGCTCAAATCTGTTTGCATCCGCACTTCTTCGATATGTTTTTTAACGCGGGCTACTTCCGTCAATCCGAACTGGAAGATCTGATCGGGGGTTACCTCGTCGCCCACCCATCGCTTTAATAAATAAGCATACCAGGCTTTGCCATTGGGGACGGTAATGATACCGTCTGTCGAAATTTTTGCGGGCGGATTTTTTACCCATTCCTGTTCCAGCGCCAATCTTTGCAGGTTGATGCCGGTTTCATATTTGATCAGGTCGTAATCGAGCTTTTGCGAGGGATTTAACTCTACCTCTTTATAAGATGGTAGTTTTGACTTCATCGATCTAAAAAAATCCAGTTGCTTTTGAATGGCGACGGCTGAGCCGATATGCTTCAACCCTTCAACATAACTCAGATTCAAATCGGGTATATTGAGTCCTTTGTAGCCGCTTACAAACTTTTTAGAAAAATCATCAAATTTTGGCTGCTGAGCAGAGGCCAATAAAGAAAATACCAAAGCGCCAAGCGTGAAGTAGATTGCCTTCATGTTTTTAGTAATAGACTATGCAAGGCGGTTAGTTGTTACATCATGAGTATTTGGGAGATAAAAAGCAGAGGTGGGGCCGTACGATTCCTTCCTCGGGGAAGGAGGAGGTAGGGGTAAAATAGTCCGTTAACCCCACCCTACACCCGTCCGCTAGCCAGCGGACGGGAATCGCTCTGGCCCGCCGCTTTTAAAAAATTCCGACCCCCATGGTTGTTCAGGCTTTCTGTTGGCGCAATCCAAAAAATGCCCAAAAACTGCATAGGCAGGACAGCCAGGTAATACTTACAGCAAACGGGAAAAAGTAGATCAATTCATCAGCTCCCCAGAATAATAAGGCAAAAGCAAGGATCAGTGTTACCTTTTTGGCTAATGATGCATTGGATAAAAGTTCGCCTGATGCAACCCAAAGCAGGAAAGCAAATAAAACCAGGGCGATGCTGCTGGCATAACCAAAGCCATCATAATATTCGCCCATATTGCGGGATGTGCCCATGAGCGGGAATCTTTGCCCGGTCATCAGCTGTATCACCTGGTGCTTGGCGGGGTCAGGATCGCTTTTCCAGCCGCTAAAACCAATCGTATGCAATACTGCATGAATGAACATTAATATGGCGGCTATGCGGAGTAAGATTTTTGGTTTCATGCGAGAGTGGTTAAGTGGTTGATACTAAATTAAAAAAGATTATTTAGAATATGAAAACACTTTCCTACCTGCGTGGATGTTCTGACGTGTAATTCTGTACTTATTGGCAGTGCATCCAAAAACATCATCAGAATAACTAACTTTGAACTATTGCCAATTGAAGTGAAATAAAATATTCTGAAAATGAAGTTGCAATGCATCCAGCCTCATCCATCAATTGCACATTATGTAAAAGATATTGTAGTACTTGAGGATGATAAGCTATCAGGTAATGTAATTATTCCACTTATTGCCAAGGGATATCCGAGCATTGCTTTCCAGTCAACAGGAGAAAATAAAGACAGCCTGGTGCTTTACGGACAAAATATCAAACCTTTTAAGTTTCAAGCTTCAGATCATTTAACCATCATAGCCTATTTTTTATATCCTCACACCCTAAAAACATTTTTCGGATTCAGCGCCACCGAGGTAACCAACCTGGGCATCGATTTAAGTCTGTCACAACCGGCAAGTGGGCTCGGCCTGAAAGAGCAGCTTGTTAACGCGTCTTCGCTAAATATGCGTCTGCAACTGATGAATAGCTATATTCTAAAATTGACGGAACTTATCTGCACAGATATAAATAATACTATTTTGTGCGTCACTAAAACGATACAAAACAACAATGGTTTAATATCTCTCCGAAATATCCAGAAAGAGCTGCATATAACTGAGCGCAGCCTGCAACGGTTGTTCGAGTCGCATGTTGGTGTTTCACCAAAAACATTTTGCAAGATATGCCAGTTTAATTCGGCATTTACCCAAATAAATAACGGTGAGTTTTCAAGGCTGGGCGATGTTGCTTACCAAAACGGCTATGCCGACCAAAGCCATCTTATCCGCACCTTTAAAGAATTTACCCACTATTCGCCCAAGGAGTATTTGCAGCGCAGTTCCGAATTCCGGGATTGATCCGCATATTTTTGGCGACTGTCGGGTTTATTCTATTTTTCAATGAGTGCCAGGCATTACTTTGGGATAAATTAACAGATACTGAAATGAGAAAATTAATAGTTTCAGCGTGGATCACGCTTGATGGCATCTTCGATGCGGATTTAATGCCCCAATGGTTTAGTCCTTTTGACAGTGAAAGCCGTCAAAACTATATTAGGGATGGCATTCTCTCCTGCGATGGGTTTCTTTTTGGGCGCACTACCTATCAAATGCTTGCTCCTTACTGGTCATCGCTGAAAAATAATGAAATGGGTGTAGCTGCCAAGCTGAACAGTGCGCCCAAGTATGTTGTTTCGTCAACATTAAAATACGCCGATTGGAACAATTCTACCATTATCACCGGAAATTTGGTGGGAGAAATAACAAAACTGAAGCAACAGCCCGGAAAAGAAATTCAAATCGAAGGCAGTGGTATCCTTGTACGATCATTAATGGAAGCCGACCTGATTGATGAATACCGTTTTTTAGTTCATCCTATCATTTTAGGGGGCGGAAAACGATTCTTTAAAGATGGGGCTCAAAGCAACGGATTAAAGCTGACTAAAACTGAAGTGCTTGATAAGGGGGTTATCGCGCTTTATTATGAGTAGTTCCGTACCTACGGCACGGGAATTTGCCGGGGTTGTTTTTTCTACAAACGTTTGGCCCCGACGGGGCCAACATCAACGAAAGGAATGTGCCATCGGCACAAAACGTTTGTAGAATATGTCATTCGGGAACATTTGGCATGCCGTAGGTATGCAACATTTTTAGTGTGCATTGCTTGTAGAATATCCGAAGAGAATATTTTTCCCGTTATCGTCCTTGCTCCCTTCGTACCACCTATCATTTATGTAATAGTATTCCATTTTGCCAAGTTTAATTATTGGAAAATTACCAGTAATCCGCTGTTTATGCTCTCCGATAGCTGGGTCTGGGTCATAAACGTTAAACATGGTGTTTAATTCTATGAAATCATTGTAAAAAATGTTTTCATGAGCGTCAAAATTCAATACTGTTTTATCATCATAGTTATAATTAGTAGAGGGATCGTGCTTTGATGAATTCATATCATGAATATTCGCTGTTAACTTATAATCATTCTTATTTCCACCTGTTAATTTTAGTTTCAACTCGTAAACACTTTTTTCATTAAATAACTTTAATGAATCAGCCTTCTTGTTGTAAACTTCAGTCAACTCATAATAATAATTTAACGTTACATGCATCGCGATATAAAGTTTCTTATTGCTAATGCACAAAAATAACACCCTTTCGCAGCTTTGATTTGAACCTAATCGTGGATTATAAACTATTCTCAAGAAATTTTTATTCAAAATAACTGGCTCCCCACTGATGCCATACGTATCATCAATCCTTATGCTATCATTTGAACATTTTATTATGTAAGAATCCGCGCCAATCTCATGTAACAGATATACTTTTTGAGGGGTGCCATCTAAAGATTCAAGAGTGTATTCTTTAATCCACTTTTCATCCGTCTGTGCAAATGCGTTGCTATAATATGCACAAAAGCTTAATAATATTAAAATAACGGTTATCCGTTTTTGGGGTGACATGGTTTGAGAGATTGGTGTCTAAATTTAATTACTTAGACATCAAAAATGGATTATATATTTTTAGCTTATGGTCGGTGTTATCACCGCACCATTAACGGATTTGCATCGTATCGGCAAAAGAGATTACCTGCCATGTGGTGCGGTGATAACACCGACCACGGGCCAAAATGGATTATATATTTCATCGCGATAGGTTTAAACCCATCGCTATTTCTCACACTATCCAATCAAAATGCTTTTCTCTCTGCACGCCGGGCGGCAGGAAACGTTCTTTCAAAAACTCGCCAGTATGTGATTGTTCCAGTTTGATCAGGTCTTCGGGTACACCTTCGAAAATAACTTTACCCCCATTGTCGCCGCCTTCAGGGCCGATGTCAATTACCCAGTCGGCGCATTTGATCACATCCATATTATGTTCTATCACAATAATGGTATTGCCATGATCCAGCAGTGCATCAAATGATTTCAGCAGTTTTTTAATATCAGCAAAATGCAGCCCGGTGGTAGGCTCATCAAAAATGAACAAGGTTTTATTGGCATTGTTCCCTTTTACCAGGAAAGATGCCAATTTGATACGCTGCGCCTCGCCACCTGACAGCGTATTGGATGATTGCCCCAACTGCACATAACCCAACCCCACATCAACCAAAGGCTTTATTTTGTTAAGTATCTTGGGCTCTTTTCTGAAGAATTCCAGCGCCTCATCAATGGTCATGCTCAGCACATCAGATACATTCTTGTCATTATAAGTAACATCCAGTATATGCTGTTTAAAGCGTTTGCCACCACAGGTTTCGCAGGTCAGGAATATATCCGCCATAAACTGCATCTCTATTTTCACCTCGCCCTCGCCTTGGCAAACATCGCAGCGACCGCCTTCCACATTAAATGAAAATGCCGATGGTTTCAATCCAGCAGCTTTGGCTACAGGCTGACTTGCAAATAAATTCCTTATCTCATCCCAGGCTTTTACATAGGTAACCGGGTTGGAGCGCGACGACCGGCCAATCGGGTTTTGGTCAACCAGTTCCACCTGTTCTATTTTCTGGTAATCGCCTTCTATGCTATCATACGCACCGGTTTGCTCGCCGGTATAATTACCCAATGCTTTTAACAGCGCCGGTGCCAATATGCGTTTCACCAAACTTGTTTTACCCGAGCCGGATACACCCGAAACCACAGTAAGCACCCCCAGCGGGAATTTAACATTCACATGCTTCAGGTTATTCTCGCGCCCGCCTTTTATTTCGATATAATCGTTCCATTTGCGACGGGTGGCCGGTATGGCGATCTGTTCCTTACGTGCCAGGTAACGACCGGTGAGGCTGTTATCATCCTTAATGATCTCGTCATAAGTTCCCGAAAATATCAGCTCTCCGCCATGCGTACCGGCCTCAGGGCCGATATCAATAATATGATCGGCCGCCTGCATAATTTCTTCTTCGTGCTCCACCACCAAAACAGTATTGCCCACATCACGCAGGGACTGCAGTACGCTGATCAAACGCTGGGTATCGCGGGGGTGTAGGCCGATACTCGGCTCATCCAACACGTAGATCGAACCAACCAAACTGCTCCCCAACGAAGTAGCCAAATTGATCCGCTGCGATTCACCACCCGATAAGGTATTCGACAATCGGTTTAAAGTCAAGTAGCTCAAACCAACATTGTTCAAAAAAACAAGCCGGTTAGTGATCTCCATTAACAGCCGCTTCCCTACTTTTTGATCCAATTCGTTCAATTCAATATCCACAAAAAAGGCCAACGCCTTATCCAGCGGCATCAATACTACATCAGTGATGGATTTACCCGCTATTTTAACGTAAGATGCATCACGCCTTAAACGACTACCCTTACATTCCGGGCAAGTGGTTTTTCCGCGATAGCGCGACAGCATTACCCGGTATTGTATTTTATAGGTTTGTTCTTCCAGTTCTTTAAAAAAATCATCCAACCCGCGGAAGTATTGGTTGCCCGTCCAAAGCAATCGCTGCTGCTCTTCGGTCAACTGGTTATATTGACGGTGAATTGGAAAATCGAACTTCAAGGCATGTTTTACCAATGTATCGTTCCACTCGCGCATCTTCTCGCCGCGCCACGGGGCAATGGCTCCTTCGTAAATGGTTTTGCTTTTATCGGGGATTACAAGATCCTCATCAATGCCGATGATCTTACCATAACCCTCGCAGCGTTTACAGGCCCCGTAAGGATTATTAAAGCTGAAGAAATTCGGTGTAGGCTCTTCAAAGCTGATACCGTCCAGTTCAAAACGGTCGCAGAAGAAACGTTCTGTTTCACCGCTTTCTAAAGTCCTTCCGCTAACCAGCGGAGAGGATTTAGGTGGGGCTTCTTCAGGCTTGCGGTATCGTATATAACAATCGCCTTTACCTTCAAAAAACGCGGTCTGCACCGAGTCGCCTAAACGACTGATGGTTTCGTCCGTTTCGTTTTTGGTGATACGGTCAATAACGATCTTAACTTCCGAGTAGTGATTAGTGAGTGCTGAATTGTCTGTATTACTTGCTTTCTTGCTATCCGCTTTCAGCTTGATCTTCATGGAACCGGCATCAACTGATGGGTCTTCCAACAGATCTTCTATGCGCGATAGTTTGCCCTGGTAATCCACCCTCACAAATCCTTTTTGCAATAATACCGCCAGTTCTTCTTTCAGGCTGCGGTTATTATGCGGATATAGCGGGCATAAAATAGTAACCTGCGTATCATCCGGCATGGCAATGATGAAATTAACCACATCGGTTACGGTATCTTTTTTAACTATCTGTCCCGATAACGGCGAAATAGTTTTGCCGATACGTGAAAAAAGCAGTTTGAGGTAATCATATATCTCCGTAGATGTACCCACGGTAGAACGCGGGTTGGAAGTGATCACCTTTTGCTCAATGGCGATGGCAGGCGCTATGCCTTTTATATAGTCAACATCAGGTTTGTTCATCCGCCCTAAAAACTGGCGGGCATAGCTGGAAAGACTCTCCACATAACGGCGCTGACCTTCGGCATACAGGGTATCAAAAGCCAGGGACGATTTGCCCGAGCCCGACATACCCGTGATAACCACCAGCTTGTTTTTAGGTATAGCCACATCCATATTTTTAAGGTTGTGTACCCTGGCGCCTTTTATGATGATGTGATGTTGAGGATCTTTTTCTGCTTCGCTGCTCATTTTATAGCTGATGGTTCATAGATAATGGTTCATTGGTCTGTTTGCGCTATTAATGAACATTTTACCAATGAACTAATGAGCCGATGAACCAGTGAACTTTTCTCCAAAATGCAAAAATCCTAAAATATTTAGCCGTTTCCAAATGGATTTAGTTTATTGATTGTAATACTTTTATGTCGCCATAAATAAACCCTGAAAGCTTATTTTAGTCTAAATATTAAGTGTTAAATAATGTTAAATTTGGCCAAAAACACAATAATTTGAAACTATGCCTGAAATATAATTTGCTTTTTAGGCGAAAAATCATTTTATTTGAGGTAACAATTTATTAACAAAAGCAACCCTTATAGATTAAACTCTACTTTAATAATTAGCGATTTAAATTTAGTTTAAAGTAGTAATCTATGGATTTTCAATTGAAAAGTGATCAGGATCTAATCCATCTTTATATTTCTGGCGATGAGGCCGGGCTTGTGGAGTTGATACACCGATACCAATCAAAAATTTACACTTCGATATATTTACTGGTAAAAGACGAATACCTTGCCGAAGATATTTTCCAGGATACATTCATAAAAGTTATCAATACACTACGTGCCGGTAAATATAATGAGGAGGGCAAATTTTTACCCTGGGTAAGCCGTATCGCCCATAATTTGGTGATCGACCATTTCAGGCGCGAGAAACGCACCCCCGTTATTAACAACGGCGACGATTTTGATATTTTTGAAGTACTGGGCAATTATGATGAAAGCACGGAAGACCGTATGGTGCGCGAGCAAACTTATAAGGACCTTAAAACACTGATCCATCTTTTACCTGCCGAACAGAAAGAAGTACTGATCATGCGCCACTTTGGCGATATGAGTTTTAAAGAAATTGCCGATATCACAGATGTAAGCATCAATACCGCCCTTGGCCGTATGCGTTATGCGCTGAACAACCTGCGCAAAATGATGCAAAGCAAAGAGCTAAGTTTGAAAAATTGAGCCCGAGCCCCCTCTAAACGGCGAAGCCTTCATGAACACCTTTAGAAATCAAATGATTTGTGAATAATCTCCTCCGCCAGTTGGCGGAGAGACTTTTTATTTTCTCATCAATAATATTATACCTCTTTAATATTATACCTCTTTGTTATTTTCAGAGAGGTTTTTTGCTTTATAAAGCCCTCCCTACAGGGGAGGGTTTGGGTGGGGCTAAAAATTTCATCTAAATTTCATCTTCGATAAAATATTATGATTACGCTGTCGTTATTGATTGTATAAAAACCAAATTATACAAACTTAATTTTTTGAGAAAAAGCGTATGGGCGAAACTTCTACTACAATTTTAAATGAAAATGCTAACGTCTCGGCTATGAAAGAATCAAATGCCACGGAGAATTTAGAGGCTGATGATCTGATATTTTACCACTCTCTACGTAATGAACTGGATCTTTTAAAGAAAAATCCAAGCCATAAAACGGTAGATAGTATCCTGAATTATTCAAAAAGCCTGCGTTAGTTCGTTATTTAGACCATAGTCTATGGACGATAGCCCATAGACTATGGTCTTTTTCACTATTGACCATCGACTATGGTCTATGGACTTTCAATTACAGGTTAAGCAAATTATCTTTGTCCCATGCTAAAACCTGAACGCTACCGTCATTTTGTCGAATATTTTTCCAAACATCAGCCCAGCGCGGTTACCGAGTTGCATTATTCCAGTCCGTTCGAATTGCTGGTAGCGGTGATCCTTTCGGCTCAATGTACAGATAAGCGTATCAACCAGGTTACCCCTGCGCTGTTCAAACAATTTCCTACGCCTGCAGCACTGGCAGCATCAACATCCGATGAGGTTTTTAATTATATCCGCAGCGTAAGTTACCCAAACAACAAAGCCAAACATTTGGTGGGCATGGCTAAAATGCTGGTGGAAGTATTTAATGGCGAAGTACCATCCGACCTTAACGATCTGCAAAAAATGCCGGGCGTGGGTCGCAAAACTGCTAATGTGATCGCATCCGTGGTATTCGATTTACCAGCCATTGCCGTGGATACCCATGTTTTCAGGGTGGCTAACCGTATCGGGCTAACTACCAATGCCCGCACCCCGCTTGCCGTTGAAAAGCAGTTGACTGAATTTCTTCCACGAGAAACACTCGGCATAGCCCATCACTGGCTGATATTGCATGGGCGATATATTTGCGTAGCCCGCAGCCCCAAATGCGAAATATGCCCCATCAGCTGGTTTTGCCGATACTACGACCGCAATAACACCGAGGCAGCCCTGTTAAAAGCAGAAGCCCTGAAAACGAAGAAAGCCAAAGACCTCAAGAAGAAAAAACAACTGAATATCATCAGCAAAGAGTTGAAAAAACGCAGTGTGGATAAAGATATTTGATTGATTTCTTATAGTTGATTAAGTTTGATTTTGGTTAATGGCTAATGGCGGGTTTGCTTAAATCCTTACCAATATTTTAGGTATTTCCTAATTAATTTAATTAAATTACTAATATAATTAGTATTATTGAAAACTATTACTTATATTTGTTTATTCGAAACTTCAAACAATGAGCAGCACAGAAAAATTAAAAGCATTACAGCTTACTTTAGATAAGCTTGAAAAATCATACGGAAAAGGCACCATAATGAAACTGGGCGATACGGCGATTGAGTCTATCGATGTGATATCAACCGGCTCTTTGGGTCTGGATATTGCCCTGGGTGTGGGCGGTTTGCCAAAAGGACGTGTGATAGAAATATACGGCCCCGAATCATCAGGTAAAACTACATTGGCTATCCATGCCATTGCCGAGTCGCAGAAAAATGGTGGCATTGCTGCTTTTATTGATGCAGAACATGCCTTTGACCGTTTTTATGCCAAGAAATTAGGGGTTGATGTGGAGAACCTCCTGATATCCCAGCCGGATAATGGTGAGCAAGCGTTGGAAATTGCCGATAACCTGATCCGTTCAGGAGCTATTGATATTCTGGTGATCGACTCCGTTGCCGCGTTAGTACCAAAAGCTGAGATCGAAGGCGAAATGGGTGATAGCAAGATGGGTTTGCAGGCACGCTTAATGTCGCAGGCTTTGCGTAAACTTACCGGTACCATCAGCAAAACTGGGTGCTGCTGCATATTTATCAACCAGCTGCGCGATAAGATAGGCGTGATGTTCGGTAACCCTGAAACTACTACGGGTGGTAATGCGCTCAAATTCTATGCTTCGGTACGTTTGGATATTCGCCGCATATCGCAGATCAAAGATACCGATGAAGTATCAGGCAACCGTGTAAAAGTTAAAATTGTAAAAAACAAAGTGGCACCGCCATTCCGCATAGCTGAGTTTGATATTATGTTTGGCGAGGGTATTTCCAAAGCAGGCGAGATCATCGACCTGGGTGTGGAACATAACATCATCAAAAAAGCGGGTTCATGGTTTAGCTATGGCGAAACCCGCTTGGGTCAAGGCCGTGATGCCGTGAAGCAATTACTGCTGGATAACCCTGAACTGATGGACGAACTGGAAGCCAGGATAAAAGAAGAAGTTACTGGTGAGAAATTGCCGGTAGAAACGGAGTAATTTTAGATTTAACCGATATTGAAAGCCTTTCCATTTTGGGGAGGTTTTCATATCTGGAATTAGGATTGACTATCGTTAAACATTTTTGTCGAAATCCCCTCAGCTTCTATTTCGTCTTTCCGATTCGAGATCAGTTTGTTTAACCCTATCCATATTTCCTGATTTTCTTTCCAAAAAATCGGGTCGATTTTTAAGACTATAGCTAAGAGATCCCCAGGATAAAAGTCACCTTCTGCAAATAAGTCGTCATTCAGTTTTTCAATAGCAAGCGGAATAAGATATACTAAACTGAATTGCTGTCCGATCATCAGTCTCAAATCTTCAATAGTAAATTCGTTGAGTGGAAATCTAAGTAATTCATTACACCGTCTTACCAATCTGGAAGTATCCTCAGGAATACTGTGATCACTTATCTTTTCAAGGTTAAGTAGTGATTTATATTTCCAATTATGCTCCAGTTTCATTGAAATAATTGAGTGTTAAGGTTGTGGTTCAGGCAAATCAGTGCCCGCCGGTTTTTATATACATCCACACAATTGCGCCGATGACGATGATGGCTACAACGATAAGCCCGGTTTTGCCTTTACGCTTGTCCTGGCGCATCAGCCATATCAAAAATATAACCAGCGGCAGTACAAAAATGGACCAGAAGATGAGAGATGGAATGTTCATTAAGCCCCCTAACCCCCTAAAGGGGGAATAAATTAGTGTGGTTGCAAAAATATTAAATTAATTGACATGCTTGTGGCGAAATCTTATTGCTCCCCTTCAGGGGCAGGGGGCTCAAAACGGCATCCTCGCCAGCGGCGCAATATCCTGGCCTGCAAATTCGCCTTTCAGATATTTATAATAGCCTGTAATGGCGATCATGGCGGCATTATCGGTGCAGTATTCAAATTTGGGGATAAAAGTATTCCAGCCCATTTCGTCGCCTAATTGAGTTAAGCCTTGCCTTAACCCGGTGTTGGCGGACACACCACCTGCAAGGGCGATATCTTTGATGTTATATTGTATCGCTGCTTTTTTTAGCTTGTTTAATAAAATGGTGACTACCCGTTTTTCAACCGAGGCACAAATGTCAGCCATATTATCCTGTAAAAAATCAGGGTTCAGTTTTACATTGTCCCTGATAAAATACATAATCGACGTTTTTAAACCACTGAAACTGAAATCAAGTCCGGGTATCTGTGGTTCAGGGAATTTATAGGCATCCGGGTTACCCAAACGGGCATATTTATCAATGAACGGTCCGCCGGGATATGGCAGGCCCAATACCTTACTGGTTTTATCCAGCGCTTCGCCTGCGGCATCATCGGTGGTTTGACCGATCACTTCCATATCGAAGTGATCTTTCACCAATACGATCTGTGTATGCCCGCCCGATACCGTAAGGCACAGGAATGGGAAACCGGGTTTAGGATCATCAATAAAGTGGGCCAAAACGTGGGCTTGCATGTGGTTGATCTCGATCAGCGGCAAACCTTTGGCTAAAGCAAACGCCTTGGCAAATGACACGCCAACCAGCAGGGAACCTAAAAGCCCCGGGCCACGGGTAAAAGCAACGGCGTCGATATCATTTTTGCTTATTTTTGCGTTAAATAATGCTTGCTGTACCGCAGGGACAATATTTTGCTGGTGAACACGCGAGGCCAGCTCGGGCACAACACCGCCGTAAGCTTCGTGTATGGTTTGGTTGGCAATTACATTGCTTAATATCACACCGTCGGCGCATATCGAGGCTGAGGTTTCATCACATGAAGATTCAATTCCGAGTATTACAGGCACGTTCGTTATCAGTCAAAAAGGCAAATTTTAAATACAAAAACTAATAAACCTTCGGCCTTAAAAAAAGTCGAAAACCTAACGTTAATATGTTCAAAAACTAAAACAGTTTATACGTGTTTGAATTTATATTTTTGCGCATCCATTTTAAAAATACAAAGTTATTAAAAAACTACTCAAAATAGCGTTAGGGATCGTGCTGGTTGTATTATTGATGTTGAGCATTGTCCTGCTGCTATTTCAATATAAACCGGTTCAAACCTGGGCGGCCAAAAAAGCCACCGCTTACCTATCTGAAAAGTTAAAGACAAAGGTTGATATCAAAAGCCTTTACTTAAAACCTTTCTCATCTGTGGTATTGGAGGGTTTTTATGTACTGGATAAAAAGCAGGATACCTTGCTCAGCACACCAAAGCTAACGGTTGATATCAGCGGCTTTTCATTGATCAGCAGCATCAATCAGCGCACGCTCATCCTCAGCCTGGTACAACTGGATAATGGCTCTGCTTACCTGAAGAACCAAAAAGACAGCACCAGTAACCTCAAATTTATTATTGATTACTTCAATACACCCGATACTTCAAAAACACCTTCGGCACCCTGGAAAATTGATTTGGAGAAAGTCGCCATTAATAATTTCCACTTCAGGTTCAAAAACCAATTGGTTGATACGGCGATGGCACAGGTAAACTTTGACGATATCGATGTAAAGCATTTCAGCACAGTTATAGAGCATATCGACCTCGTCCACCACCTTTTCAAAGGGAAAATTGACAGGCTAACACTGCGCGATAAAAGCGGTTTTTATTTAAAGAACTTAAGCGGTAACGCCACGGTGGATACCAACCAAATACTGGTGCAAAACATGCACGTACAAACCCTCCACTCCGACCTGAAAAATTATTTCAGGATGAGGTTTAAATCGTTTGATGATGTGGGTAGCCACATCAACGACCGCGTTTATATGGAAGGCGATTTTAAAAGTTCGCAGATATCATCAAGCGATATCGCCTACTTTACTGACGGACTCGAAAAAACAAAATTCGACCTTGGGCTGGACGGGCACATCAAAGGTTATGTAAACAATCTAAAAGCAAAAGACCTGCTGATCACCGGCGGACAGGCCACTTATGTTAAAGGAGATTTTAGCCTGAAAGGTTTACCGGATTGGAACAACACTTTCCTGGAGTTGAATTTTGAGCAGGTAGCTACAAATAAAAAAGATCTTGATTTTCTATACAGTAATTTCAGCGGTAAGGCGAACGCGAAGGTACCGGATATCATAGCCAAATTTGGCGAGGTAAATTTCACAGGCAGGTTCACCGGCCTGCAAAATGATTTTGTGGCCTATGGCACCTTTAAAACCAAACTGGGCAGGTTCGACCCGGATATTAACCTCAAAATAAATAAGGCCGGGGTACCCAGCTATAGCGGTAAAATAGCCACTTATAATTTCGACTTAGGCAGTTTATTGGATGTAAGCGATCTGGGCCGCACTACCCTCACCGCCAACGTTACCGGCGGCGGAGATGATATAAAAAATCTGACCGAAAAGCTGGACGCGCAAATTAAAAACGTCAGCTTTAAAGGGTACACTTACAATAACCTTAGCCTGAACGGCACTTTTGCAAAACAAGTGGCAAATGCGCAGGTAACCATTAATGATAAAAACATTAAGCTGGATGCCAGCGGGAGCATCAACCTGAACCCTAAGCTGCCGGTTTATAATTTTGAAGCAAATGTTACCGATGCCAATCTGCACACGCTCAAACTGATCGATGATACCATTACCCTCAGCGCAAAGTTTGCCACCAATTTTTCGGGCAATACGCTGAATAATACAGTGGGCAAAATACTGGTATCGCCCATCCGGATAGTTGACCCTCGGAATAATTACCTGGTGGATTCTATTTATTTAGCAGCCAATGGGGTTGGCGATGGCCGCGAGATCAGCCTGAGGTCAGACATGGCTGATGGCAGCCTGAAAGGGAATTATGACCTGAACACTTTGCCATCGTACTTTAAAACCATCGTTAAAAAATACATTCCTTCGCTAAAGATGGATATTGTTACGCCAAAACCGCAAAACTTTTCTTTCAATTTAACAATCAAAGACGTTAACCCGTTGCTGGCTGTGTTTGTACCCGACTTAAAAGTACCAGACCAGGGCACTTTCATCGGGCAATTCAATTCAGCAGATAAAACGGCGACGCTTACCGGCTTAATTAAAACAATACAATACGGCAAAACCGTTTTCCATGATTTTATTATTGATGAAAACACGACGGATAAAGACCTGCAGCTAAACGTATCCTTAAGCCGTATCAACTTTACCGACAGCCTGTTTATCAAGAATATAAACATCTCCAATTTCCTGAAAAAAGACAGTCTCAATTTTAACGTCAAGCTGGCTGACAAAGACGCTACCAACCAGTTGGACCTTTATGGTTTGGTGCAGTTTGGCCGCGATACTACAGCGAAGCTGAAACTATTACCATCGGATGTGATACTGGAAAATCAGACCTGGCGCATAACCGACCAGGTAAGGGTAAGGCTATTGGACGGTAAGACACAGGTATCGGGTTTTGAGCTTTCGAGAGGGTCGCAGAAGGTAAGGATAAACGGTTTTATTTCAGCTGACCCTGCTGATCAGCTAAAAGTGGAATTCGACAAATTCAGCATGGGAACGCTTGACCAGTTGACCAAATCGGCAGACGTGAAATTAAAGGGCACGCTTAACGGTGATGTGTTATTAAGCTCCATTACTAAAACGCCTACGTTTGACGCTCATTTAGGGATCGATTCATTCGTAATGAACAAAACATTTATTGGGAATGTAAAAATAGCCTCATCATTAGATAGTAACCGAACCCAGGCCAATGTAAAAATGAACATCATTAACCGTGGGCTGGAAACCATGAATATTGAGGGAGCCTACCTACTGGGAAAAAACACGGATGACAAGCTCGACTTCAATATTAAGATGAACCAAACAGAAGCCGTTATATTTACACCTTTTGTGAAGGACCTGGTATCAAATCTGAAGGGCACCATTTCAACTGATCTGAAATTATCCGGCACAACGTCTGACCCGCAGCTAAACGGCGATATCACCTTAGCAAATACAGGTGTAACCGTCAATTATTTAAAAACGGCCTATACCATCAACAATAAGCTAAGCGTGGTAAACAGTGTGATCAATGTAGATAACCTGGTGCTGAAGGATAGCCACGGTGGCGAGGGTACCGCTATGGGCAAGGTTGATCTGAACAACCTGGCTAACCCGGATATTGAAGCGGTGCTTACCACCAAAAACCTGATGGCGCTGAACACCACTTTCAGGGATAATCATATTTATTATGGTACGGCTTATGGTACCGGCCGTTTCAGCTTTAGCGGGCCTACCGATAATATGAAGATCGACATCCAAGCCAAAACAGAAGCCGGAACGGTGTTCAATATCCCCCTCAATACTTCGTCAGTTGCGGAAGATTATGATTTTATAAAGTATGTAAGCCATAAGGACTCTACAAAAGCCGCAGATAAGGTAAAGGCATTTAATGGTATCTCTCTGAATTTTGATTTGAGTGTTGATGAAAAAACTATTGTAAAGATCACTACAGATTACGGTAAACTGGAAGGAAGCGGCGTAGCCCATAATTTAAACCTGAACATCAGCAGCCTGGGTGATTTTAGCATGTTTGGTGATTTCCTGATCTCATCCGGTAAGTTTGAATTTATTGCAAAGAATGTGATCACCAAAAACTTCCAGGTAACACAGGGCGGTACTATACGCTGGACGGGCAACCCCAACAACGCGGAAATTAACATGAACGCCATATACGAGGTACGCACCAATATTCAGAACCTTTATACTGCCGCGGGCCTGGCATATCCCGGAGGCGCCCAGCAGGTATTGGTACAGGCTAATCTACTGTTAACCAAATCCCTGCTACATCCAACCATCGATTTTGACTTTAATTTCCCTACCGACCCCTCTGTTAAGGATGACTTGGGCACCTATTTGAATGATTATAATAACCGCAGCCAGCAGGCGCTAAGTATCATTGTAAGGCGGCAATTTGCCACCGGCACCGGCGGCAGTGACCTCACCCAACAAACTTTACAAACTGCCGGGGAAGCGGTGAGCGAGTTTGCATTCAATAAGCTCAATACGGTAATATCTCAATCAAACGCCATAAAAAGCCTCGACCTTAACATACGCTCGTTTAATGATGCCAGCGCTTCGCTCAGGCTGTTTAAGGAACGTTTTGTATTGAGCGGCAGCTTGTATTCTACCACCGGGACAAGCGACTTGTTTAACAATAACACCAGCTTATTTAATTCGAATTTTAATACGCTTTCAAAGGATTTTAGCGCGCAGTATCTCATTACCAATAATGGCAACCTAACGGCACGTTACTCCTACCGGCTTTTAAACGCCACTACACTAACTACTATTGACCCGCAGCTAACCACGCAATATGTAAACGGGCTTGGGCTGGTGTACCAAAGGGATTTTGATACGTTTGGCGAGTTTATGAGAAACATATTAGGCAAAGGCAAAAAGAAAACAGTAACACCGCTTCCATTCCCAACAACCACTCCTGGTGCTGCCCCGAATACTCCCCCGGCCCCTCATCCAGCTACTACAGGCAATACCGGGGTTACTAACGATGAAAACGATCAGTGATCGCGCAATATGGTGTGATCCATTTTATCCCTTTTGGTTCTGAGATAAGCCTCGTTATGCGGGTTTGGTTTGATCTCGATCGGTATGTTTTCAACCACTTCAAGCCCGTATCCTACCAACCCGGCCCGCTTTTTAGGGTTATTGCTCATTAACTTCATCTTTGATATGCCCAGGCTGCGCAATATCTGCGCGCCTATACCATAATCACGCTGATCCATTTTGAAGCCGAGTTTGATGTTCGCTTCAACAGTATCCAAACCGTTTTCCTGCAAATGGTAGGCTTTAAGTTTATTGATCAGACCAATGCCGCGCCCCTCCTGGTTCATGTAAACTACCACGCCTTTACCTTCGTTGCTGATCATTTCCATCGCCTTATGTAATTGCGGGCCGCAATCGCACCGGCACGAACCGAAAATATCACCGGTAACGCATGAGCTATGCACACGCACCAATACGGCTTCGCCGGGCTCCCAGGTACCTTTCACCAAAGCCAGGTGATGCTGACCGGTATCCAGTTGGGTGTAAGCGATCATATCAAAATCGCCCCACTCCGTTGGCATCTTAACCGATACTTCTTTATGGATAAGCGTTTCGGCAGTTAAACGGTATTCTATCAGGTCCTTTATCGATATGATCTTCAGGTCAAACTCTTTAGCCATCTGCAGCAGATCAGGCAGGCGGGCCATTTCGCCATCTTCCTTCATGATCTCGCATATTACCCCCGCTGGCTCAAAACCAGCTAAAACAGCCATATCAATAGCCGCTTCGGTATGCCCCGTGCGGCGCAGCACGCCGCCATCTTTGGCTATCAATGGAAATATATGACCCGGACGACCCAGATCAGCCGGCACAGTTGCCGGGTCTATGAGCGAAAGGACAGTTTTTGAACGGTCGGATGCGGAAATACCCGTGGTGCAACCCGCCAGCAAGTCGACCGAAACCGTAAAATTGGTTTCGTGCGAAGTGGTATTATTGGTCACCATCGGCTCCAGCTCCAGCTCTTTAGCGCGCTGGGCGGTAATGGGCGCACATACCAATCCCCTGCCATGACGGATCATGAAATTAATGGTTTCTGGGGTAGCGTTATGAGCGGCGGTTAAAAAGTCGCCTTCATTTTCGCGGTCCTCATCGTCAACTACTATAATGGTTTTACCTGCTTTGATGGATGCTATTGCTTCCTGTATGGTATTCAGCATATTTTTTCTGTAGGGCTATAATGGCTTAATATAAAAAGGCTTCACAAAAGCCATTACGTGTTTGTGTAAGTTACAAAGTTAACTGATAACCTAACCATTACGGTCGGATATTTGTAAAAGTTGCTTTGGGGGGTGTGTTGGAAAGTTGAAAGGTTGGAAAGTTGGTTTATCCATTCCTATCCTAACGCAAAAATATCAGTCCGAAGTCAGAGACATTCGGACAACATACTACGGACAGCTTGGTGAAAGGTTGTACTGAGCAGGCTCTTAGTTATTCTTCACAAAGCGTACAGAACCCCGGTCTGTTACATTGGGTATTACACTATTCAGCCCGGTAAACATTTCGACACCATAAGGTTCAAATATCTGAAGGCTCATATGCTCGCCGTCAGGAAATTCAGATGACGATAGAAGATTGGTCATCGCTCCAAAATTGCTGAAATTTAAGTTGTGACAAAAGCCGGTGGCTATGGCATTAAATCCGGTTGAATTAGTACCGTTTACATTCGTCCAGGTTGTTTTTGATATTAGTTTTACGATTGATGTATCCTGTAAACTGTAATACCCCGTGGTTGAGGTTGCACCCATTGTAATTAACAAAGTAGTGAAGTCGCTTTGCATTGGTAAATGCCAACCTGATGGAAGCGAAACGACTTCTGCCTCTGTATAGGTATATAGTTTGCCGTATACCGGGTCATTAACTGAACTATTGTTGTAGTTGACGCCACCCGGGCCGTTATAATTTACTGAAGTCCACGTCTGCGAGCCAATTATAACTGTAGGGTACTTTGTGCCGTTTATCGTAAGCATGCCTGAAGGATCAACACCCTTATTATTTTTGGAACAGGATGTAAGTATTAATACAGATAAGATTCCGATATAGAATAGTATTTTCATTTATTTAAAGGTTGAGGTTACACGAAAATAACCATTGCTAATATACGGAATAACAATAATTGCAACAATGCTTATTGCCTTTATCCGACGTACATTGTGTGCCTCTGTCCGAGAGCATACCTTAATCAACAGGTCATATACAAATTTACGCAACCAGTTTTAATAAAGTACTGACACTGTTTTGTCAGTACTTTAAAAGTTAAATATTTTAACTATAGGCCAACATTCCAACCTTACAACGATCTTTACGCCTCTTTTCTTCTGATCAGCTTATTAAAGAACCTTGTATAAGCTTCCATATCGAATAATACGGAATCATTAGCGGCTTTATAGGAAAGGAATATCCCGATTGGTGTTAGTATGATGATAGCTATCCAGGTACCGATGATAGGCGATACGTCGCCATCTTTAACTGATTTTTCGCCGATGGTGGATATGATATAATAAACCAGGAAGAAGATCACCGATACCACAACCGGCATACCCAAGCCGCCTTTGCGGATGATGGCCCCCAATGGTGCCCCGATAAGGAACAACGCGATACAGGCTGCTGACAGGGTGAATTTTTTCTGATATTCCATGATATAGTTACGCACGCTTTTGTTGGCGTCCTTATTCATATCACCGCGGTTCTTCACCAGGTCCTGTACCGAACGCACCTCGTTAGCGGCATTGTTCAGCGCTATCATCTGCTTGCTCAGGGTTGAACCTCCCAATGCATCTGTTTTTTTGAAAGGGATATAATTAAGTCCGGGCGTTTTCTTTTGGGTAGCGATCGAAAAATATTTAATGTAGGGGACCAGTAATTTGTAATTGACTTTGATAGTGCTGTCTATCTGGCGTTGTGTTGAATCCCGGAAATATTTTAATTGCTTCAGGTCCATCATCTGTGTGGCTGAATTGAATGCGTTTTCGGGCGTGCGTTTCAATTTCATAAAGGAAAGGTCAAACTTTTGTTCCGTTTCCTTAAAGCGGAAACGTGTAAGCCTTTGGCGTGGTTCCAAATTCTTGTCGCCCGTAGCCTCCTCATATTTTACGCCATCCTTAAGCTTCAAAACCAGGAACTGGTTATCCGGTGTACGGTACATCCTGCCTTCTTTAGCGAGCAGCACATTGGTGTTGTTATCGGCGGGGTTAGCGCTATAGATCATTATGCCATGCAGGGTTTGCCCGTCGGCGTCTTTTCTGCTTACCCGGATAGTATAACCAGGGAAACTACTGCTAAACACGCCCTCGGGCAAAAAATTAGCTGATTTTTGCTGCCTTACGTCATACAATAAAGAGAAGTACTTTTTATTGGCCACCGGCAGCATATTATCCGAAAAAATAAAAGCGCAAATACTCAATATAGTCACCACGATAACCATAGGTAACATGGCCCGGCGCAGTGATACACCTGCTGATTTTATAGCAACCAGCTCATAGTTTTCGCCGAGGCTGCCATACGTCATAATAGAGGAAAGCAATACGGAAAGCGGCAGGGCCATTTGTATGTTGGTGGCCGAATTATACATCATTAATTGCAGAATGGTGTACCATTCAAACCCTTTCCCAATCAGATCATCGATGTATTTGAATAGAAATAGCATCAGCAATACAAAATTCACGATGAAAAGGGTGACTATGAATGGCCGTATAAACGAACGCAGCAATAAAAGATGAATCTTTTTCACGATACAAAAATAGGGAAAATTAAGTTCCCTCAGGCACCAAGTACGCTTACCAGGTATTCGATCTGGTTATCCCATATCAGCTTGCGTTCGCTTATAGCGTCTTCAACAGCAAAATCGGTGATGCCTAAAGCCACATCGTTGGTCAGCTCGTCCTGCAGTATCTCCATTTCGAAATAACATTGGGGCTCATCATCCACCCATTTAAACCTTACCAGTTTATTTTCCTTGATCGCTATTAATTTGGCCTTTTGCTCTTCGCCGTCCCATGTAAAAGTATAAACCTGGTCCCTTACGCTCACATCATCTGCAAACCATTGCGTTAAGCCATTGGGCTCATTTAGAAAGCCATACAGTATGCGCGGAGATGATTTTATTTCGTACTCAATAGTAAATTTCTTCTTTTCAGACATAGGGGGTTTATAATCAATCGGCCTAATAAGCCGTAAATCTTAACATTTTTTCTAAAGAAAACGAATTTCTGCTATATTTGCAAACTCTTTTTACAGGGCACCGGGTTTATTTGATGCCTGTTTTTTTGCAAAACGAACTTAACCACGTTTAAAGCTTATGAAGGCTGTTTTTAAATAAAAACGCCAATATAACAGCAAATAAAAAAGAGAGAAATATTAATCCGCTGCATAGCGGAAGCTCAGATGGTTAGAGCGCAGGATTCATATCCGCTGGTTAGCGGACGGCAGTCCTTGGATGATTGTTCTTAAATAAAAATATTAATCCGCTGGTTAGCGGAAGCTCAGATGGTTAGAGCGCAGGATTCATATCCGCTGGTTAGCGGACGGCAGTCCTTGAATGATTGTTCTTAAATAAAATATTAAACGGCGGGGTAGCTCAGATGGTTAGAGCGCAGGATTCATAACCCTGAGGTCGGCAGTTCGATCCTGCTCCCCGCTACATTGCAAGAAGGCACCTATGGTGCCTTTTTTGTTTTATCTTAGGATCATGTTCACAGTCTACGTCCTTTATTCTCAGAAATATAATCAAATCTATATAGGCTATACTTCAGATTTAGAAAACCGTTTCCTTTCGCACAATGAATTAGCAACAAAAGGACATACGATCAAGTATCGCCCTTGGGTAATTGCTTACACTGAAGAGTTCACGACAAAGCCGGAAGCAATGAAAAGAGAAAATCAGCTAAAAACAGCCAATGGCAGAGCATTTACCTGGAATATTATTCGTCAGAAATTTGGTTGCGCAGATGGTTAGAGCGCAGGATTCATATTCGCTGGTTAGCGGACGGCAGTTCGATCCTGCTCCCCGCTACAAAGCCACCTTCGGGTGGCTTTTCTTATTTAGTGATATTTTAGCTAAATTGTGATGCGATGATTTCTATGACAAAAGCGCACCTTAATTAAACATGTACGAAGTTATTATCAAATCATTACGTAAACTGGTTGATTTTACTGACGAGGAGCTTTTTTTATTTATGCAAAGACTTAAGCCGGTAAGCTTAAAAAGGTATGCTTTTTATTTGAAAGAAGGCCAGGTTTGTAAAGGCATGGCACTGGTAAACAAAGGCGGTTTAAGGTATTTTTCGCGCGGTGAGAAGGGTGATTATACCATCGGGTTTGCGTTTGAAGGCGAATGGATTGGCGATTATGAGAGCCTCCTCTTACAGACGCCATCACCCGATTTTATTGAAGCCCTTGAGGATTGCGAACTCTTTACTCTCAGCTATACCGATATGCAGGCTTTATACCAACACAGCCAGCGCTTTGAAAAGTTCGGACGTCTTATTGCCGAAAAACTTTTCATTGACACAGCAAAAAGTAAACGCAATTTAATGATCCAATCAGCCGAAGAGCGATACCTCGGATTACTAAACACCCAACCCCACATATTTGAAAGGCTGCCCCAGCATTTAATTGCCTCTTACCTGGGCATCCAGCCCCAAAGCCTCAGCCGGATACGGGCTAAGATATCAAGCACCAAAATTAACATAGGTTAATAAAACAATAGCCTTTTTAACATCATATCATTTTTAAATTAGCTGAACAAACGCAGTTTTGTACTATGCATTTACATTCGTCACTAAATAAAAAATGATATGAATCCTGCACAGGTATTTTCGATCGTCAGCGCTATCGCTGCTTTACAGTGGTTACTGTTAATTATACTTCCCAGATGGAAGATAACACAATGGCTCATCAACTACCCCGCCGTGCCTTTACTGCTTTCGGGCATTTATTGCATTTATATCGCGGGTTTTTTTAGCATCCCTGGCGGTGGTTTTAATTCGATACAAGAGGTACGTCGGCTGTTCAGCGATGATAGGTTGTTACTTGCGGGTTGGGTGCACTACCTTGCTTTCGACCTACTAATAGGCTTTTCCATTATTAAATCAGCACAAACAAAGGCGATTTCGCACTGGCTGATCATTCCGTGCCTGGCGCTTACTTTTATGTTTGGCCCTTGTGGTTTCCTGCTTTATCAAATCATCCAAAAAATCAAAACAAGTATATGAAAACCTTGTTCGCACGCATCAGGGCTATTAGTCCGGCCTTGTATTGGTGTGGCTTAGCGCATTTAGCCTTGTTCGTTCTAATGATTGTTATAGCCCAGTTTGACCACCGGCAATTGATGGGAATTAACCTGTGGACAAAACCCATCAAATTTGCTATATCCATTGCTATATATTGCCTAACCTGGCCGCTGTTATTGCAATACCTGCCTTTTGAACGATTAAAAAAACGATTTGCAAATTTTACAGTATTTGCCGTGACCTTCGAAATGCTGGCCATTGCTTCACAGGCTGCCAGGGGGCAGCTATCGCACTATAACACTGCAGGTGTTTACAATTCCCTTTTATTTAGTACGATGGGTGTCGTGATTGTTTCGCAAACCTTTTTTGCGTTGTATATAGGTTTTCGGTTTTTTAAAGTGAGGGCGGCAGAAATAACTCCAGCTTTGTTGTGGGCCATCCGGCTTGGGATAATTATGGCCGGCGTTTTTGCCCTTGAAGGCGGCGTAATGGCATCGCGCCTGGCACATACAGTTGGCGCTGCTGATGGCGGCCCGGGTCTACCATTCTTTAACTGGAGCCGCATCGCGGGTGATTTACGCATAGCACACTTTTTGGGCCTGCACGCCCTGCAGCTAGTGCCCTTGTTTGTGATTTTTTCCGGAATTAAAAACGCAAAACCTGCCATTATTTTTGCTCTGGCATATTTTGTTGTAGTGTCATTGCTGTTTACTAATGCGATGTTGGGCAATCCGTTGTTTTAAGATCAACGGCTACCTTGAAAATAAAAACACACTTTATCAGCCCAATACAATCGTCAGTTTTGGTCTAAACAAAAAGCAGATTAGGCTACATTTGTTTAGTAACAGGTTCATTAAGGCACATCCGCTAACATAGGTATCTATTCGTCTTAGCTTATACTAAGGCTGAACTGCCCATGCCAGGCCGTCTGCTCCGCGCACATCAATATGCCCGGTAACTTCTAATGTTTTGAGGTCGACAACTGCTATATAATTATCCCCAGTACAGCCAAGGAACGCGCGCGACCCATCATCATCCACCAGGATGCCAGCTGCGCCGTGTCCGGTACTTAACCGCTTGATCTCCTGATGTGTTACCGCATCAAAAATGAACAGATCGCCGGTGCGAAGGCTTGTTACCAATACCCGCTTACCGTCCGGGGTAAACTTCAGTCGGTTAGCGCCTGTAACTTTGGCGTCAAAACTGGCAGTTGCTTTTTGTGCAGCAATATCTATCACCGTGATCATTCCGTCGTCTGCACCCGCCGTCCATAATTCCTTGCCATCAGGCGATACATCAAACCCTTCCGAGCCTTTACCTACCGGGATAACGGTCTGTACCCAATCATGGTGTGGCGGCGGCGTAAATCCATTTGGAAAAGCGTGGGGTTTGATCAGGCTATCCGTCAAAATACTCACCGTTGCTGATGCGACATTAGTGGTATATACCTTTTTCTCGTCAGGAGTTACATAGATCATGTGCGTACGATCCTGGCCTGTTCCCATGCACCAGTCTAATTTACCGGTCGCAGGGTCATAGCGAACAACTGTTTTGGTGCCCTCCGCCGTAAACCACACCTTGCCGCCAACAAATGTGATACCGTGCGGCCCCATGAAGGGTTTTGTATCCAAAGTAGGTAAGGGTTTTTGCGCTATAAGATCGATCACATTCAATTCATGCAGGCTGCCGCCACCGTAGATAGTAACATAAGCTGTTTTCCCATCAGCCGAGGCGATAACCTCGTGAGGGTCGGATCCCACGGGTACCCGTGCAATAACCTTTAGCGTTATCGGATCTATGATCGCCAGGACGTGGTCGCCTTTTGAAAGCGCAAGCAACGAACGCTTAGGTGTAGACTGGGCGTCGCATTTGATCGTTGTGTACATTAACGCTGCCCATAAAACACTTACAGCAAGTAATTTCACAGAGGCAAAGGCGCTTGAATGACGAGTTTTCATGATTGAATATTTAAATAAATTTATAACATAGCCCCCTAAATCATATTTGAGCCGACTCGGATTTCTTCTCTTCACAGTCGATGTGCACGATCACCTCATCAGAGAGTACCATGCTTGAGCTGCCAACACCAAAGTCCAGCCTGTTTATTTTAAATGTGCCTTTAAATTGAACCGTATTCCCCTTATCTGTAAAAGTGAAAGGCACTTCAATTTGTTTCAATTTATCCTTAATGGTAAGCATAAATGTTCCGACATAGTTGCTACCGCTTCTGTGCTTAAAAGCGACAGATTTGAGTACAATCTTTGGATAACGTGCCGCATCAAAAAAATCTTCGCTGCGCAAATGCTCGTCCTTGGCCGAACTTCCGGTATTGATGGTACCAACATCAACCGAAGCTTCCAGGGTACTCGCGCTTAAATTAGCGGGGGTAAAATTAACCTTCGCTGCAAGTCCGCCGATAGAACCACCGGTAGTTATCCCCATGTTTTTAATTTCAAACGTTATTGCAGACCGTGTAATTACAGCCTGGGCATGTAAGGTACCCGACCAGGCCGCTGAAATGATCGCTATAAACACAAAAAGTTTCTTCATAATAATGTTGACTAATGATCTGATTTATTTACCTGAAGGAGATGCCCCGGGCCGCCTGGACCGCGATGCTCTTAGGGCATTTTCACTTCCGGATGTGCCGCGCCATGATGACAGGTATTACAATTGACTCCTGTAGCCATGATCATCCCCAAACTGTCCTTTTTTGCCTGGAAAAATTTCTTGTTGATCTTCGCCGTCATCAGGAACATATGGCGCGCTGCTTCTTTTTCCGGTTTGGCATCACTCGCAAAATCCATTTTACCGGTCTGATCGTTACGCGCATGACAAAAATTACAATGCACCCCTAATGACTCTGACCATTCATCCATCTCATGATCAAGTACCCGGAAAGGTATGTTTTTCGGGAAAACCTTTAGGTTTACCAATTTTGGCGGTTCTTGTTGTTGAGGTGAGGTAGCAGCAATGCTTAAAGTAATTACCGTAGCTACACCAAACATTACAATGAGTTGTTTTTTGAAATACATAAATTTGATTTTGGTGTCCCAAGGTAGCGAACTGCAATATTATTTTTTTTGAGAATCGACCTAAACAGGAAAAGCATAGACGTAAGCAGTATTTTTACCGACCACTGCGGTCGGATAAAATGTTTATTGTTTGGCACTCCTCAATATAATTATTACATTGGATTTGTTTTTCACCCAAACCGAAGTCTTATCTTTGTAAAATATTTTACAGACGAAAAATCATATTAGCCTTGTTGGAATTGTTTGGTGGATAGTTGGAAAAAATTCGTCTGCAAAAATCGCTGTTTTTATTTACCCAAAAACAGGTAAAACCGAATACGAGTTTATCCCTTATAAATTTAGTTGCTATTCCTATTCGGCCAATATTGAACTCAATCCAAATGAACAAAGCTAAAAACAACCTTCAATTTATCAACTGCTCAACATCCCCACTTTTTGCTTTTAACGCCTCAGTATTTTGTTGCAATAATTTTTCTGCTGCCGAATTGATCTGTCCGTAAGGAATGTTTTTCCACTTTGACATATCCTTTTCAAAATCGACCTTGAAAAATACTTTTGAAAGATCCCTGATCACACAATAATCGGCAAAGGGGTGCGGATTTTGGTAGCTGGCGTGATCCGATTCGTTGATAAAGAAATCAATGGTTTCGTAAACTGAACTTTTGAGCAAGCTCAGCTGGACCAGCTTGGCCCTGTACTCCAGGTCGGCGCTTTTCAGGTGGGGGAACAATTGCTTGTCGGCAAAATGACGACCCTCATGTGCCAGTAGGTCGACCAGGAAACTCTCGCTTTTAAGATCATAGGCGCTTTTAACACAATAGATCGCTTCGGTGGTGGTCCACCCTCCCGGGTAATTTTCCCCCAGTGTTGCATACTCCTCCCAACCCAGGGTGATGAAATCATCCATAAAAACTACCGGGGCATTTATTTTTTCGCCCTGCAACGAAAACTGATAGACCGTATCCTTTTGCTTGCGCCACACCAGCAAGTCATACAACCGGCCGGTTTTTCCCAAACCGTTATTATAATACCCGAGAGCGTTAACGTACTTTTTCATATATACATCAATGGTGTCGTCCGTTGCCGTTTGCCCTTTTTTCAAAAAGCCTTTACCCAATAAAAATTTGGCGGCATCTTTCACAAAAAGCGTATCATAGTTATTGAAAGTATCTTTTAAGGATAACCGCCAATAATCCCTGAAAATCTTCATCAAGGGATCAATCTGCGATTTTCGCTCACTCAGATAATTGCTTTGATCGGTTGCGTAAGCAAAGCGGATCTTAAAGTTTTTTATAAACTGTAAATCTTTCGGAGATATCTTCTTTGTCCCGTCATATTGAATCAATTTAAAAACCGGGCCGATATTCGCCTGCAAAGCGTGACCATAAATTTTTCTGTAATCCAGCTTTATGCTATCAGTGCTTTTGGTCTGAGCGGCACATCTGCCAATTAAGAATATCGAAAATGTTAAGAGTGATAGTTGTTTAAGTATGCGCAGGGGCAAAGGTCTCATTAATGATCTTAAATAAATTTTCTGTGGCGTGTCAGCAAAGCAAACATACGAATTCAACGATAAATCTACTGCAAAATATCCGTTAGTTTTTACAAGTGATATGCTATACCTCTTACAGCGTTTTTGACCCGGTATTAAAGAATCCATTTGATGAATTAAAATAGATCAGCCCGACCCTTACTACCACCATTTCAACGGAAATTCGATCTTATCAACTGAACTGGCGATCATATCGGGTTTGAAGGCGTAGTTACTAAGACCTTCCTTATTAGCTATACCCGATAGCACAAGGATAGTTTTATACCCCATTTGAACGCCGCCTTGTATATCGGTTTCCATGGTATCGCCAATTACGGTGGTTTCGGCGGTTTCAAGGCCCAGGTATTTACGGGCAGAGCGCATCATCACCGGGCTTGGTTTCCCTGTTACGAAAGCTTTTCGGCCCGTGGCTTCTTCTATCATGGCGGTAGTGGCTGCGATGCCTAAATTATTCCAGCCGGGTTTTTTGGGTGATGGGTCGCGGTTGGTGGTGATAAATTTTGCACCGGCCAATATCATATCCACGGCGCGCTGTACCATTTCCAGCGTAAAATTCCTGCCCTCACCCAGCACTACAAATTCCGGGTCGGTATCCACCAGTTTGATGCCGTTCTCATGTAAACTGGTCAATAAACCGCCTTCGCCAAGCACATAGGCCGTTCCGTTTGGGCTTTGAGCGCCCAGGAATGTGCCTGTAGCCATAGCGCTGGTGTAAACATGTTCTTCGGTCACCTCAATACCCAATCTCTTTAGCTTGCGGACCGCTTCGATACGGGTACGCTGACTATTGTTGGTCATAAAGGCAAATGGTGTTTTATGTTTAAGCAAGTAGGCGATGAACTTATCGGCACCTTCAATTAAGGTTTCGCCGCTGTAGATCACCCCATCCATATCGATCAAAAGTCCCTGTTTCATAGATTTGATTTTATTGTAATGATGCATAACGCATCACTGTTGCCAAAGATAGGCAGGATAGGATATTCACAAAGGCTTATTTAAACTATTATTTTTTAGCTTCTTCGTTCTCAGTTTCCTGGCGCACTTTTTTCAGGTCGATACGTATCAAAGCGAACAAGCTCATATACACATTGGCTACAAATACCAGGGCGAAGCCTGCTATCAAATACCCGCGCCAATCGTCAAAAAGCAATTGATATTTGGTGATGATCAGCATAATAGCCGTTACATAATGACTAAAACAATACTCGCAGGTGAACAGGTAAAAAAATTTACGCTCGGCAACGGTTTTGCCATTGTGGCAACGATTTAAACAATATTCACGCGGCTCCTTGAAAACTTCCTCGTGCGTTACCGTCCACGCGATGCAGGCGATAGGGATAGCCAGGATGAACAGCCAAACTACTTGTGTGCTTAATAACATATCAATCAAAGGGTTGAGTGGGAGAAATGTTTTATGATGTTTCTAATTCACAAACACCTCATCCACAAAAACCCAGGATGGTTTGCCTTTGGCTGGATGCCATGCGGGTAGCTTTTTGATAGGTTTGGCAACAACCTTCATACAATTTAGCGGGGTGGTTTCGTGCAGTTTGCAGATCAATCCTGCTACAATAGCCGGGTCATCTTTTTTCTGCGGACCAGGTATTAATGTACTGATGAGTTTCAAATGCTGTGCGTCTTTGCCGCCCCATACCTGTATTTCGGATGGGAGAAATATCTGGCTGCCTATCATTTTGAGGCTGTTAAAAGTTAGGGTACGCGGCTTGATGGCGTTCTTAAAGAATAATAAAAACTCTATATCAGCCTGCGAGCCCAGCCATTTTCCGTTACCAAAATTCATCCCGCCCAGTTCGCCATCGATCAGCGTTTTGGCACCATCGCCCCGGTATTTTTCGTTAACCGATGTTAAAAGCGCGGCGCTGTCGGGCTTAAAAGTATTTTTATAAAACGAAAAGCTAACTGCATCGCTGCCATACCAGCCTGCTTTGTACGCTTTAGTTTTAATGGTGGTATTATCACTGATAAGAATACCGGGCTGATATAAGAGCGATTTCACACTATCAGGATCGGTGCCATCTGTAGTATAGCGGATATCAACGCCTTTAATGGGATTGGTGATCACCAACTGTACGGGCTTGCTAAACACAAAAACCGTGTTTTTAACCTGTGGTGGTATCAGCTTCATGGGTTTGCCATCATCCTTAAAACCCGTGATAAAGGTGATGCTTTTATTGGCATTCTGCAGTGCCAGCATTTCGGCCTGGCTTAAACCTGTATTCCATATCGCCAGTTCCTTGAGGCTTTTGAAGGAGTGCAATTGATCTAAGGATTTTGGGTTGATCTTTGTGCCGGAAAGGGATAAGGAGTGCAGATGTTTTAATGATGTTAGATCCTTCAGCGTACTGCCGGTAATATCCGTAAAATTGAGGTTCAGCGTACGCAAGTTTTCAAACTGCGCGATGGTTTTTAGCTCAGCATCCTTCACAGGCATTTTATGGAGATCGAGCGATACCACTTGTTTTTTGATCTCGCTTAATCCCTCCAAAACTTTCGGGGTGTAGGCTGCTTTGTTATAAATATCAACCGCCAGTGCTGGTGACCCTTTCGCAAGCGGGTATATTCCGCAGTAATTATTATTCAGCTTTTTGATCACCTTTTCATCTGCTGCCGCGAAATCATAGTTTTCTTCGGGCGCTTCGGCAGGTTTCAGGAACGTGGCGGCGACCATCCTTAATGAATCCCCGGCAGGCAGGCTAACTACCTTATTTTTAAAATCGGCGTTTTCTTTTACCCAAAGGTAAAGCACTTGCATTTCTGCGGCGGTCAACTGCGTTTTGCCAGATGGTGGCATGTGCTTTTTCTCCTCTTCGGGTAAGTGGATGCGTTGCAATAAAAGACTGATCACCGGCTGACCCGGAACAAACAGTTTACCTGATTTACCGCCTTTTAAAATGGACTTCTCATCGATCAACTCTAATCCGCCTTTTAATTTATCAGGGTTATGGCAGCCGATACATTTATTTTCAAAAATAGGCTGTACCACATCCCGGTAAAGCAGGGCCTGATCAATAGGAACCAAGGGCTTTGCATTTTGCATGACAGGCGCGAATATGAAGTTATCGCCATGCGTAATATTGGCGCCATAATGCCCGGCCAGCAGCAGGAAAAGCACCATGATGATCGACCCTGAACGCGCCATTAAGGAATTGTACCAGGTATTGCTTCGCAGCCAATAAATACCCGACGATATAAATACGATACTTACCCCAAACCATTTGTGCCATTGAATATCGCTGCCGTCATACCCAGGCTCGCGTGACAGGAACAAACCCATTATCGCAGTAATAGCCGAAAAAAGTGCCCCGGCAAGCAATAAGGCCGTGGTAAATTCCTGGTAAAACTTCTCGGCAACGAAGGCTGATCTGAAACGGAAATACTCCATCAGCATGGCCAGCAGTAACAGCACTATAGGAAAATGCAGTATGAGCGGGTGAAGCCTGCCCACGGGTTGCAACCAGCGCGGTATTACCAGGCTGTCGCCTGCTACCAGTAAAACCAGGATGAAAATATTCAGCGCAAATAACAAATTACCCGCAATACCCTTATAGCTGCTTTTTATCATGTAGCCGATAGCAAATAATTAAACACGGGTAAATTTATAGGGATACACCTTGCCCGACGCCCATTGCGCCACATACAGGTTCTCGTCATTATCTACGCATACGTCATGCGGATTCAGGAATATCTTTTCGGCTTGTGCCATGGGTTGTAATACGCCATCTTTATACACAGGCTCTGTGCCGCCTAAATTGGAAACCACTTTATTGTTTTTATCGAGAATGGTAGTAAAGCCTGTATTTTCTTTGCTTAGATCAGGCGAACGCAATACTGCAGCATAGAGGTAATCACCTTTAATTACCGGGCGACATACGCAGGCGCCGGGCAGTTTGATCACTTCCATTAGTTTACCATCCATACTGAAACGTTTGAAACAGTTGCGGGTGCGGTCGGTGATCAGCAAAGTAGGCTTTGCATTACGCCGGTCGATCACAATACCATGCGCATTATCCAAATGTTCGTCACCATCTCCCCTGCCGCCGAAAAAGTTTTTCAGCTTGCCGTTTTTATCATAATGGGTAATGTATTGCGAACCGTAACCGTCAGCAATATAAAAATCGCCGTTAGTGTCGATCGTGGTTTCAGTCGGCACAAAATCTTCCGGCTTCTTGTATACCCCGGTTTCCAAAGGCACATCAATAGTCATTAATATTTTGCCGTCTATGGTGGTTTTATAAACCTGGTGCTTTACGGTATCGGTAATGAACAAAAACTCCGTGCCGTTCTCATTCACTAATGTCAAACCATGCGCACCGGGAAACTCATGCCCCCAGGTATCCAATAGCTGACCTGATTTACTATAGATCAGCACATTATTTTTCGTTTCGTTGGTCAGCAATAAGATACGACCTTTGGCATCCTGCACCATCTCGTGGCAATCGTTTACCGGGTTGATGTTCGGATCAGCCTTGCTCCATTTGTTATCCATCCGGTAGCGCATATTGCCATGCCCGTAAATGGGGCCGTCATTTTTTGCCAGCAGGTCTTTCATGATAAAAAAGCTTGCCGAAACCAGTGCCGTTTTCTTTATAAAATTTCTTCTTTCCATGATCGTTAAATTCAGGTTATAATATTGCCTAATAAATTCCCCTCTTGGGAGGGGGTGTTTCGGCTTTGCGCGTAAAGGCGGGGGTGGGTTTTCGTCATGTCGTAGAAACACACACCCCTACCCCTCTCGAGAGGGGAACCGCACAGGCCCCACTTTATCAGTCTTGTTATTAATATCATCTATTCTAAGCAATTTAGGCTATAATATCTTTTACCACGTTCCCGGCTACATCGGTCAGCCTGTACCTGCGCCCTAAGCTTTTAAAAGTAAGTTTGGTATGGTCTATGCCCAATTGATTAAGCACCGTGGCATGAAAATCGTGCACGTGTACCGGGTTCCTTACAATGTTGTAGCCGAAGTCGTCCGTTTCGCCATAAACTATACCCGGCTTGATACCACCACCCGCCATCCAGATGCTGAAGCAACGGGGGTGATGATCGCGGCCATAATTAGCTTTTTCCAGTTTACCCTGGCTGTAATTGGTGCGTCCGAACTCGCCGCCCCATATCACCAAAGTTTCATCTAATAAGCCGCGTTGTTTCAAATCGGTTACCAATGCTGCTGATGCCTGATCGACATCCATTGCCTGGCCTGCCATTTCCATCGGGAGGTTGGAGTGCTGATCCCACCCCTGGTGATAAAGCTGCACAAACCTCACCCCATTTTCTGAAAGCTTACGGGCCAGCAGGCAATTGGCGGCATACGTGCCCGGAACCAGACATTCGGGGCCGTACATTTTCACAATGTCATCCGGCTCTTTGGAGATATCCATTATTTCGGGCACTGCGGTTTGCATGCGGTAGGCCATCTCGTATTGCTGCACTTTGGCAGTGATCTCGGGGTCGTGAAACTCCTTGCTTGATATATCATTCAGCTCCGCCAGCTTATCCAGCATTTTACGGCGTTCGTGGCGGTCTAACCCATCAGGATTGTTCAGATAAAGCACCGGATTTTCGCCGCTGCTGAATTGCACGCCCTGGTGTATGGAATCGAGGAAGCCGTTGCTCCATAGTTTGGAGTAAACGCCCTGCCCGTTGCCTTTTCCTTTGGATAATAAAACCGTGAACGCTGGCAAGTTCTTATTCTCGCTGCCGAGCCCATAGCTTACCCATGAACCCATGCTGGGACGGTTACCCTGTTGCGCGCCGGTCTGGAAAAAGGTAAGCGCTGGATCATGGTTGATGGCCTCGGTGTACATGGATTTGATGATACAGATATCATCGGCAATTTTACCGATATGCGGGAAAAGATTGCTTATCCAGGCCTGCGACTGCCCGTATTGCTTAAAGTCATGGTAGGAACCCACCAACGGAAACGAGGTTTGTTTGGCCGTCATCCCGGTTAGTATCTGGCTGCCGCGAACGGATGCAGGCAACTCCTGCCCCATCATTTCACGCAGTTTGGGTTTATAGTCGAATGATTCTAATTGTGATGGCGCGCCATCCTGGAAAAGATAAATGATCCTTTTTGCTTTTGGGGCGAAGTTGGGCATGCCCGGTATAAAATCCATCCCGCTATCGCCGCTCATACCCGAAAACAGGTCGGGGATGAGCAATGAACCTAAGGCCACACTGCCTAAACCCAGGCTTAGCCTGGATATAAATTTTCGCCTGCTTAAATTCAGGCCATGTTCTAAAATATCTTTCTCCATGGCTTTAAGTTTTGGTGATGGCTTCTTCTAAATTATATATGGTATCGATCACTTTCATCATCGCCGCCAGGTTGATTTTATCCATCCCGGCAGGTATAGGGTATTCGCCCACGCTCAATAGCTTTTCAGCGTCTTTTTGATTGATCACCTTTAACTGATCGGCATAATAAGCGTTAAGAATAGCCATTTCTTTTTCATTCGGTTTCCGGCAGATGATACGCCTGAAAGCCGTAAATATTTTATCATTTGATGAGGTATTTTCCTGGAGCATCCTGGCAGCCAACACACGCGCCGCTTCCAGTACAGTGGGGTCGTTCATCATTTCGAAAGCCTGCAATGGCGTATTAGTGCGCAGCCGCTGCACCTCGCACTGGTCGCGGTTGCTGGCATCAAAAATGGCCATTTCGACCGGGGGCACGGTGCGTTTAATGAGCGTATACATGCCACGGCGATAAAGATCGGGGCCATGCACCTGTTTGTAGCTCGCTAATAAGCCCCGACCAGACGTGGCATTTTCCCACAAACCCGGTGGTTGATAGGGATTGACACTCGGACCACCAATAGTTTTTGTTAACAAGCCGCTGCTTGATAGTACCATATCCCTTACAAATTCGGCCGGGATACGGTAGCGCGGGCCACGGGACAGCAAAACATTTTCAGGGTCATTTTTCAACTTTTCAGGGGTGATCACTGCCGACTGCCTGTACGTTGCCGACATGACGATCTCCTTTACCAGCCGTTTGATGTTCCAGCCATGAGTTTTAAAATCAACCGCCAGCCAGTCTAACAGTTCGGGGTTGGATGGCAAGTCGCCCTGCATACCGAAATCGCCCAGGCTTTTTACTATACCTCTACCAAAGAACTCCTCCCAAATCTGGTTGACATATACGCGTGCGGTAAGCGGGTTTTGATCATTAAAAAGCCACTGTGCCAGCCCCAGCCTGTTTTGTGGATAGTTATTGGTGAAAGGCAATATAGACTTTGGTGTGCCGGGCAGTACTTCGTCGCCATGCGCATCGTAGGAGCCGCGCCTTAATACGTAAGTTTTACGATATACCTCGCTGTCGCCCATTACGGATACAATGAGCTTGCCGGTATCTTTCTTGTTGATGAATTTCAGTATATTTTTTACGTCCGCATCGCTGATCTGCATCATGGGCCTTTTGGCGTAAGTTTCAGGCCCGCCGACAGTTGATTGCAGGCCGGCCTCCTTTACGCTATTGAAAAATGAAAACACCTGGTAATATTCTTTTTGCGAAAACGGATCGTATTTATGATCGTGACAATGAGCGCACTCCAGCGTCACCCCCAACAGTGCCTTACCGAAAGTATTGGTGCGGTCGGTCACATAGCTGATGCGGTATTCCTCATCTATCACCCCACCCTCTTCGGTTATCTTATGGTTACGGTTAAAACCGGTGGCCAGCAATTGCTCCTCGGTATGGTTGGGCATCAGGTCGCCGGCCAATTGCCAGGTTACAAAATCCTTATAGGGCAGATTCTCATTATAAGCGTGGATCACCCAATCGCGCCAGGGCCATTGTGTGCGGTAATTATCATCCTGGTAACCATGCGAATCCGCGTAGCGTGAAATATCCAGCCAATGCAGGGCCATCTTTTCGCCATATTGTGGGCGTGCCATCAGCTCATCCACCATTTTCTCATAAGCGTTGGGGCTTTTATCCGCCAGGAAACGGTCCATGGTTGCAATATCCGGCGGCAGACCGTTCAGGTCGATACATATCCGTTTCAGCAAGCGCTCTTTATCCGCTTCGGGGTTTGGGGTAAAGCCCTTCTGCTCCTGCTTGTGCAAAACAAAATAATCGATGGGGCTTTTTGGCCATGCCTTATCCTGCACCTCGGGTATAGGTGATGATTTTGGCGGTACAAAGGCCCAGTGCTTTTCGTATTTAGCGCCCTGTTTGATCCATTTCTTTA
>Ga0206812_1017_pt1 | contig 57216 bp, 38 predicted proteins | sample Alteio_BWOrgCont_54_FD_152912 | JGI IMG/M metagenome (GOLD analysis project Ga0206812, IMG submission 152912) | Enriched cells from forest soil in Barre Woods Harvard Forest LTER site, Petersham, Massachusetts, United States -... | ecosystem: Environmental > Terrestrial > Soil > Temperate forest >... | reverse complement strand
CATTTTTTAAAGAACCTTTAGAAAACCAATTTCATGGCCCGCTTCCGGGGTTAACTATAAATTAATTATGGCTGAAGTTTATCAGTCATATCAAAATGATCAAATGCTTTTGAGCCATCAGGCATCTGGTTAAAAGCAGCGTATAAAACACACTTTTTATCCTTGTCTATCCCAGGCATTACATTACCGATCACCTTTCTGATGTGCTCATTTTCTTTCTTTAAGGCAATTGTATCCGCCAATTTGATATCTGATAAATAATAGATCATCGGGAAAACCCCATCCGGTGTTTTTTGATTTAACACCCGGAATATCATAGGCTGTGTGGATACCTGTTTAACGGTGTAAGGGAAGTTATATTTGTGGTTCAATTGGTCAGCTACCTGGTCGGCAAAGCTTTTTATTCCAGCTTCCTGCTGGTACTGCCAGCCCTGGCAGGGATGAATGCAATCCTGGGCCTGCTGCATCAAATTTGCCGCATCAACCAGGTATTTTTTATCATAGTCCTCTTTCGCCAGTTTAAAAAGTTCAGGCGCGGTTTTACCGTTTACCGCATATTCATCCAGGTCAAACCTGTTTACTTTCCATCCGTAATCATATTTGCCATATACCGCGGTTATCATATACCCGATAGCATTCTTTTTCGGAACAAAGTGCGCAACGTATATCTCGTGGGTGAGGGTATCGTAATGCATATTATAATTGTTTACACCCAGGTTGTCCGCTTTAATGGTATTCTTATCCTTTGGGTTGTTAACAATGTAAAATTCGTCCAGAAGCTCATAGTCGGCCTCATTAAGCCTGTTACTGAGTAGTTCGATCTGCCTGAGCCTGGTAGGGTCGCTTACAAATTCATTGGACATTAAACCCTCCAGCAGATGGGGGTTATTTGCTTTTAGCTCGGCTAATAGTTTGGTATTCAGGCTGTGAAAATCGTCTCTTTGGCCCGACTTTATTTGGTCGTTGCTATAGATGCCTGGCTTGGCCGGTTTGCAGCCCTGCAAAGTACAGATCAGTATTAAACAAGTAAACAGGCTTACTAAAAATGGTTTTGGTTGCATATAATTAGTGATAAGGTGGTATGTTAGTTTTGGTTCACGATTATACCACTTTTGCAATTATGCTGCAAAAAAATCAGCTAAAAAATATCTAACGTAGTTAGCGATTGAATTTATTCTACAATATTCCCTTTTGCGCCTTTTGCAGTAAGCCCTGTACGATCGGTAACTTTCCCCTTAGAGATCTGAACAGCTATTCCCTGCTTCGATATTGCCGAAATATTGGTTAGCGGGGTTTCGCCATTATCAGTAACAGCTATGGCAACTGAGTTATCGCCGTTGGCAATTATGTCCCCTTTGATGGTCAGTTTATGTACAATTCCCCCTTCTACATGGTAAGAATGTACATTGTCGCCCTGGGTTGTAATGCCGCCTGAAATTTTCAACTCCCCAATCTCACCGCCTGGCTTAACGCTAATGGCATCAGCAGGCAGCGTCATAATTACCCCTTTAACAAGCGATTGCCCTACCGACCCATTGGTTACAACCCCGTTTTTCACTTCGATGCTGCCTACAGGTTTACTAAACTGCATCCCGATGGAACCGTTTCCATGCGTAATGATGGAATGGAAAATCGCTTTTGTAACCGTGCCATCGTACTGGTTGAACCCCCTTGCTCCCGAACCAAACGTTTCCACTTTGTCTTTGGCTTCAAATTCATCAACCGTACCGAAGTTTACAAAGCCGATACCGCTTGGGCCATAAGATACGATAGGTTTTTCGGCCACCCATTTTTCTACATGCCCCCAGGTATCTAATACCATATCGTTTACACCGTAAGTGGTTACCGGACCATTGTGGCTCAGGTTTTTCACTTTAGTGCCATATACTATAAAAACGCCTGCGGTGATCATATTCGGTTGCCCGAAAGGCAGCATCCCGTTTGAATGGATATCGCCGGTGGTGATCTTATCCGCAATTACCCAGCCCCCGTTATCACTAAAGCCACAAATAAATAAACCGGCGCCAATTACCGGGGCCCCTTTTCGCCCAAGACTGATATTGGTTAAAGTAGCGTTGATCACACTATTGGGGTCGCTGTTATAATTGTAAACCGTAAAAGCGCCCTGGTAAACATTAACGCCATATTTCTGCGGCTGTTCCGAATACCTGCGGGCATCGCAAGCCACAATATCAACATTATCTGCTATGAGCCTTGTTTTGGTGGTGCCTGCCCTGGTTAATATTTGAACCTGTCCTGTAACGGTAAGATTTTTTAAGGTCAGCGTCCCCAGATCAGCATGATTACTTAATGTATAGATAGCCCTGTTATTGGGATTGGTTTGAATAGTTAGATCAGCAACTTCATTGTTGGCCGTTAATCCAATGCCATCGCTATTATTAAAACTGATGATGCATTTTTCTTTGTCAACCCCCGTTAAACTAAAACCAACGGGTAACACGATAGCATACGGACATAGGATAGAGGTTTGCAGTTCTAAATTTTTTGGGACATTATTATCCAATGCAGCCATCAGATCGGTCAGCGAGTTAATTTTGGTTTTCATGGTATGTGTTTGTTTTGGGTAAGATGGATTTAGCCAGTGGCCGATGATTTCGATAGCTATCAGGACCCGGCGTAGCGAATTTAGAAAGAAAACGTGATAAAAAGCAATATGGATTCCTGTGGAAATAACATCTATTTTCACCGGTCAATTCACCCAACTTATCTCAATTAAATTTCATGTTATCCAAAACTCATTTTTAGCTATATACTTCTGCCCTTGTCCTTTAGCTTTTCACCCGGTTTAAAATTTTACTCAATTTGGGGAAGCTGATAACCATTTCGGGGAAATGCTGCTATTAATATTTAAAGCCTGTGTTAATATTTATCGTTATAAAGTATAAATCGATAAGCAATACTTAATAAAATTGAGCAAAAAGAAACTTTAGATGTTTATCAGTAACCCCTTGATTTAAAGAATATTATTAACCATTTTTGGTGTTTACGACCCCGTTTATTGGCATTATTGTTGGTTAAAGCATATGACCTATTGATTGAAAACTATGAAAACACGTACCCTTTATATGTGGCTTATACTTAGCCTTGTACTGCTAAGTAATAATATATTTGCCCAAACGAAGCCTAATATTTCCTATTCGCCATCTACCGAGGTTTATACCTTAAACACTGCTATTACAGGCCCCGCGCTTTCAAATTCAGGAGGGGTAGTGGCCACTTTTGCTTATGGGACTGGTACCCAGCCTACAGGGGGCACTTTCAATAACCCTTATGGTATGGGCACCGACCCATCGGGCAATGTTTATGTTATTAATTATGGCAACAATACGATAAGCAAATACAGTGCAGCAACCGGTACGTTCGTTAGTAATAATTATTTTACCGGCGGTGCATTGTCAAACCCGGCAGGTATTGCATTTGATAATGCAGGGAATGCCTATATTTTGAACTACAACCATACAAATAATGGGCAGGGCAACCATCATGGTAATGCTTATGTGGAACAATATAATTCAGCAGGTGTATATCAATCAACTATAGTTCAGGGTTTGGGTACCGCTACCAGCATTGCAATAGACCTCAACAATAACATCTATATTGCGGAAGGCAGCTACAATGGCGGCAACCAAACAGTTGCCCAATATAATACCAGTGGACAGCTTGCTTTTACGCTTAACAGTACCCAGATCACCAACCCGGTAGGCGTGGGCGTTGATGGTGCAGGTAATATTTATGTGTTAGATGACACTAACAATGACGTTGTTAAATTTAATTCTGCCGGTACTTATCTGTCAACAGTTATTACTGGGTTAGGCAGCAATGTATTAGGGATATATGTTGACGGCGCGGGCAATATATATATAGGCAATTCGGGGACAGGTGGCGCAACAGGCAATACATCGGGAAGTGTAAAGGTTTACGACTCGTCCGGCAACCCATTAGTCTCTATAACCGGTCTTAATGACCCTGAGGGCGTTGTTACGGACAACAAAGGAAATATGTACGTATCTGATTACACCAATAACACGGTAACCAGATACCCGCCTGTTGGGGGGTATTATTTGAGCGGACTTTTACCGGCAGGTTTAAGCTTTAGCAGCACCACAGGTACTTTTAGCGGCACGCCTACAACTACATTTAATGCTACAGCCTATACCATTACTGCATATAATGCAAACGGGAGCAGCAGCACTACGGTAACATTATCGTGTCCTGATACATCTACGCCTACTATAAGTTATAACCCTTCAATAAATGTTTTTACAACAAATTCGGCTATAACCCCTTTAACCCCTACCACTACACATAGTCCAACAAGTTTTAGTATAAGCGGCACTTTGCCAACGGGTCTCAGTTTTTCCACCACCACGGGCATCATTTCCGGAACGCCTACAGCAACATCGGCAGCAACGATTTATACCATAACCTGCACAAATGCCAATGGCAGCGGCAGTACTACGGTAAGCATAGCCTGCGTAATAGATGATTATTGGACAGGAGCTTCGAGCACTGATTGGAATGATGCAGGCAACTGGAGTGTAGGAGTCCCCGGCCCAACAGATCTGGCAAGTATTGGTGTAATTGCTTATGCCAAACATGGAAAAGAACCTTCGCTATTAACAACTGACGGTGCGGTTTCTGTTTATTATTTAACATTTGGCGCCACTCATGCGGCTACTTTAACAGTTCAAACAGGGGCATCGTTAACTGTTAATAAAATACTTACCATTAATACCAATGCTACCCCAACATTTACCGGCACAGGGACAGGCGCAATAAACATTGTCCCGGCTGCTGTTGTTAATGTAACCGGTACAGGCGTATTAACCATTAGTTCGCCATTAACTTTTACTTTGCAATCTAATGCTACAAGTTCCGCATCAGTTGCAGCGATGACCTCAGGTTCAATTAGTGGTAATGTTACCGTACAGCGGTATATCCCAAACACTGCCGGGCGTGGTTATATATTATTGACCTCACCGGTTAACTATGGAACAGCTGATGCCAACGGCAATAGCATTTACAGTATAAATTACCTGCTCAACTCAACCTATGTTTCGGGCACCAATTTCCCAAACAGTTATAATACAAGTGGCGGCAGCAAGCCCGGCAACCCCTCATTATACCTGTACCGCGAAGACTTAGCGCCGGTAAGTACCAGCTTTACAGGCGGTAATTTCAGGGGCATTAACACTTTGAGCGCTTCGCCGTACTATACGCTCGATGGTGACGGAGCGGGTTTTGATATCCCTGTTGGTAATGGTTACCTGATGTTTTTCAGGAGCGGTCCAACAACGGCAAATCCTTATTTAACTACAACACCAGTTCAGCCTGCCACATTAAGCGCTACGGGTAAATTAAACCAGGGCTCGATAACTTTTAAACATTGGAATACACCTTCTACCTCCGGCTTAATGTACACCACTGCTTCGGGTAACCCGACCATTGAAGGTTTCAATTTGGTGGGTAATCCTTATGCCTGTACAATTGACCTCACAACTTATGCTACAGGTGGTATCTCCATGACTAACTTATCAAACTTTGTATATGAGCTTGATCCATCCAGCAAAAACTATGGTATATATGAGCTTGGCGGCAGTGATTCAACTAACCATGCTTCAAGATATATCGTAAGCGGACAGGGCTTTTTTGTGCAGGCATCCAGCGCATCACCTACACCACAGCTAACTTTTAATGAGTCGGCAAAAAAGGAAATCATTCAAAATACTGGTCTTAATTTATTATTGTCAACACAACCGATTGCCACAAACAATGTTCAATACCTGCGCCTGAGGATGGCAATGGATACGGTAAATATAGATGAAACCGTAATCCGCTTTAATAGTAATGCCAAAAGCACCTATACCTTTAATGTGGATGCCCCTTACAGAGCAGGGTCAGGCAAGGTATCAATGTATAGCTTATCAAGCGATAACAAGGCCCTGGGCATTAATACCCTGCCGCTACCCAAGCAAGTACAAACAAGGATCAGCTTAAATGTTAATGCAGCAGCCGATGGTGTTTATACACTAAATATGGCAGATATTAAAAGCGTTCCCACCTTGTACGAGGTATGGCTGATGGATGCTTATAAAAAGGATTCGGTTGATCTGAGAGCCAACCCAACTTATAGCTTTAATATTTCTAAAAGTGATGAAACAAGTTTTGGTCCCAATCGCTTTAGCCTGGTTATCCGCCAGAACCCGGCATTAGCTGTGCATTTGTTAAATTTCAGCGCGGCTAAAGCGGCTAATGGCGCGCAAGTTGTTTGGACAACCGATAACGAGCAGAACTATACTAACTTTACTGTGGAGAGAAGCACCGATAATGGCAAAACTTTCGATGTAGTTGGAGGAATGGCCTCAAGCAGCCAGGGAACTTACAGCCTACTGGACAGGACCCCAATAGTTGCTGCCGACCAGTACCGTTTAAAGATGCAGGATCTGAATGGCGCCATCACTTATTCAAATATTGTTACGCTGTTGTATTCAAATTTAAGCAACAATCTTGTTAAGAACAGTTTAAATATCTACCCTAACCCAGCTACCAGTACCGTAAATTTAGCTATCGTTCAGAATACTATTGCAGCATCAAATAATAACAACACAACCTATAATATAACCATCACAGGCAACAACGGCGCAGTTGTAAAAACCGATGTTACATCGCAAACTAACTGGCAGGGTAATGTTCACAATTTATTGCCAGGTACCTATGTGATACAAGTGGTTAGCAATAAAGATAAAAGCCTGGTTGGTGAAAGTAAATTTGTAAAACTGTAGAATCTTAATATCTAAGAAAGCCAAAGTCGCGTAACGGAGCAAACCATTTGCTCCGTTACGCAACTTTTTAACTTGGGTTTAACCGGTTGAAAGCAACCTGGACTTCTTCAGGGTTTGCCTTGGCCATTGCCTCGGCAAATCCAAATGTAATTTCCGATTTCCCTTCTTTTAACTGCTGGAAAACGCCTTCAATAAAATCACTTACAGGTGGCTGCGTATCGTGCAAACCTTTACCGCCCAGATCTGTGTTAAGCGCGGGTGGAATCACCTCTATCACCTCAATATTTTTCGACTTCAGCAAATAGCGCGACGATAGTGTGAAGGAATGTAAAAATGCTTTGGTGGCGCTGTAAACCGGCACTTTTGTAAACGGAACATAAGCTAAACCAGAGCTTACATTCATAATGGTATGGAGTGATACTAAATTAGCGAAAAGCGCTGTCAAATGAATGGGGGCTTCAATATTGGTGACGATCTCCTCGTGAGCACGATTAAAAAAATTATCATCCGTAATAGCCATCCAATTTTGTATGCCGGCATTGTTTACCAGCACATTCAGATCACTGTGATGTGCTGAGATCCATTCATAAAGCGCGATGCGTTCTGCCTCAACAGATATATCGCATACCCTGGTTATAATAGAAGGAAATTGAGCTGCAACCTCTTTTAAAACCGATTCGCGACGGCCGCAAATAATTACGGTATTGTTTTCTTTAATAAATCTTTCGGTAAGCCCTAAGCCGATACCGCTCGCCCCACCAGTGATCAATATTTTGTTGTTTGATAATTCCATCTTTAATTATTTAATTTTTGAGATACAAAATTGAACAAAAAACAGTGCCGGTAGTTTGCAAAAATCAATCTGTTATTTGCAAAAATCAAATAATTAGGGTGTAAACAAAATAATCCCGACGCTTTTAGTTCGAGATCATGGTATGGGTTTTTAGGTCAACGGTCACCGCGTCATCATAAGTTTTTTGATTAGGGTCAGCATTGTGATATTCGATCCTTATTTGACTGCTATTACAAACTACACGCAGATAGCCATAATTTGTGTCGTCATAATTTTCAAAAATCAATCCATTGGGTAGTGTAACGGGTGCCCGCAGCACAGTAGTGCCAGTACTTTTCAGTGCGATCACATTATGGCCGCTGTTACCCGCAACTACATAGGGGATGTCAAAATTACCCACTGTCCTGGTAAAACGCTGGTAGTTATGTGCGTGTCCCGAAATCACGGCATGGGGCCAAAAATTTGCTGCGGTACATTGAGCATCAATATCTGCTAACATCTGTGGGCTGCCGCCATGATCACCTCCCCAGGCATACGGTGGATGATGGACAACTACTAACACCGCGTTCCCTGAATTTTTTACACGGTTTAATTGTGCTAACAAAAATGTAAGCTGCTCATCCGTGACAGGTGAGGTAGCATCCTTCTGGCTTGAGATCACACCGGGGTCTTCAAGCACATTGCTATATAAACCAATGATGGTGATAAATGGCGCGTCAAATGCAAAATAAACACCCGGCTGCGTCATAGATGTGCGTATTAGTCCCCCTGCTTCCGGAGTTTGCACAGGTGTATCGCTCACGAAATTTCGAAGGAACGCATCAAGTGTAGGTAGGGGGTCTCCCTTGTAGACTAAACCATCATGATTTCCGGGGATCGCCAATATGGGGGCGGGGTAATTACGGAATGGCTCGTAAAACTGATCATAATAATACTTTCCTTCGCCAAAACTGTACACGATATCACCTAAATGAAAAAAGAACGCTGGTTTTTCACCTGCAGGTTCGTTCACAAAATCATTTGCCAGCTTATCGGTCACCTTATCTACCGTTAGGGGCCCTGTTGTTGGCCCTGTATCACCACCCATGTGAAATACAATTTGGCCCGCATCCTGTATTGTTTTTACAGCCGCGCTCCCATTGGCACCCAAAACCGTTGCTAATCCCAAAACAAGATTGTTTGGATCTTTGGGTTTAGGTATGGGCTGCATCAAGCTATTATTTACCAGGGCGTATAGTTTTTGATCAGAGGGGTGTTTTATTTTATACGCCGCCGGATCACCGGTAAATTGTATCTGACCAAACTGGGGCCCTGTATTATTAGGTGGAGCGGAAGTTTTTTTCTTACTCATAGGGGTTGATTTTAATGACTGTTAAAGAATTGTTTGTTTAAGATTAATTTTTAATACGATTTTAAACATTTGTTTTTCAATGGTTTATAATCTGTTAAAATAGGCTGCCGAAGCATTTGATAAATAAAGCTATGGTAAAACTTTGAACCAATCAATGAGGTTTTTACTTAAAATTACACCGTGTTTTCACGGTACTTTACGTTATAAAGTTTCAACTTTGCACCAGGGGTGGTCACCTTTTTTTCAAAAACAAAAAAGCCTTTAATCGAAAAGATTAAAGGCTTTCGGCTCAAATGCTACACGATATAATTATTTAGTGGGAGCCACGCCAAAATTTATTTCTCCAGGCTGTTTGTTCTTCCGGGGTTAAAAATGTCCAGGCAACAATGCGGCTTACCTTTTGCCCATGAGTCATGCTGATGGTTTTTACATCCTGTGCATTAACTGCTTTCAAAGCTTTATAGATAACGGGAAGCGTATCCTTTTTGGATACCAAAGTAGAGAACCATAAACATTGGTGCGCTACCAAAAGGCTTTGTTCAACCATACGGCGGATGAATCCTGCTTCACCGCCATAACACCATAGCTCCGTTTTTTGCCCGCCAAAATTCAGTGCTGCAGGTTGTTTATTGATCCCTAACTTTTTCCACTTGGTTGCTGTAGAAGCCTGTGCTTCCTGTAAGGATGCGTGGAAAGGAGGATTACAAATCGTGAGGTCGAAACCCTCGCCTTGCTTAATGATCCCTTTAAAAATATTGGCCTTGTTGGCTTGCAGGCGAAGTATGATCTTATCCTGGAAACGTTTGTTTGATGAAACGATATCCTTTGCCGAGCGGATGGCGACGGGATCAATATCGGTGCCTACAAATTCCCAGTCATAAACACTGCTGCCAATTAAAGGGTAAACACAATTGGCACCCATGCCGATATCCAAAACCTGTATTTTACCGCCGCGGGGAATAACACCATTGTTTATTTCGCCCAACAGGTCAGCCATATAATGAATATAATCGGCCCGTCCAGGTATTGGCGGACAAAGATACCCTTCCGGGATATCCCAGTGATCGACACCGTAAAATTGTTTTAATAAGGCTTTGTTTAGGGCCTTAACCGCGTTGGGGTTACTAAAATCTATTGATTCATCACCGTACTGGTTTGCAGCTACAAATGCTTTTAGCTGAGGATTGCTTTTACAGAGCTGCTTAAACTCATAACCCGCCCGGTGGCTATTACGCGGGTGCAAATTTTCCTTTTCGGCAGGTTTTTGTTCTGGATCGGAAGCCATTTTTGATGTAGATGAATTATGCAAAGGTCGGCATTCTTAATTACAAAAAGCCTTTAGACTTTTCATCTAAAAACTTTTTACTTTCTTGGCGTGCAGTACAAACCTTGAACTAAGGTATGGCTGATTATTATTTACTCATTTTAACCGGCCTGAGAAGTATAGAAAAGGTTAGGGAACCCATCTTCCATTTCCCGTCTTCTTTGATATAAACTTCAGTTACCATAAAAGCATGGGTTACTTCGTTTCCGCCGACTACTGCCAGCAAGTCGATGTCATTTAAAAGGATGGCAGTGTTACCGAAAATGTTCACTGACGCACCATAAACCTCTGCTTTCTTGTACCAGATCATGCCGCCTTTTATTGTATTTAGTTCCTGCGTTTTACCCCAGCTTCCTCCCATGTGAACAAACACACACTTTTCATCAAACAGCCCGTTTAGGGTGTCTGTTTTTTTGTCTGACATCCACTGCCATTTGGCTTTGGAAAGATCAAGGAGTTCTTGCTCTGCTTTTGTAGTGTTGGCTGGTGCTGAATTTGGCAAATTAGCCTGGGCATGCGATAGCTGCACACCAGCTATGCAAAAGAAGAGCGCGATAATTACTTTTTTCATTTTTTTATGTGATGAGTTTATTTTTAATTTTCTAATTTTCTTTCTCCAAGCCATTTTACCATAGCCGGGTCGCGGTGGTCAAAAAATAGACTGGCGTTGGTGTCCAGGGTTTTGATGGCTTCCATGTCACCCGCGCTCAAATCAAAATCGAGGCTGTTGAAGTTTTCTTCCATACGTTCTTTTCGGACTGATTTAGGTATGGCAATTACGCCCCGCTGCGTCAACCAGCGAAGTACAACCTGCGCTATCGATTTGTTGTATTTGTTCCCGATGGACTGCAGTAAGTCGTTATGGAAGATGTTGTTTTTTCCTTCGGCAAAGGGCCCCCATGATTCGATCTGTACATTATTTTCTGTCATGAACATTTGCGCCTCGTTTTGCTGGTGAAACGGATGAGTTTCCACCTGGTTAACAGCAGGAACGATCTCGTTATGAATGATCAGGTCAATCAAACGGTCGGGGTGGAAATTACTGACGCCTATAGCCCTAACTTTCCCCTCCTTATATAACTCCTCCATAGCACGCCATTCACCGTAAACATCACCATAGGGTTGATGGATCAGGTACAGATCAAGGTAATCTAATTGCAGCTTTTTTAATGATTTTTCGAAAGATTTTTTAGCGCCTTCATATCCGTTGGATTTTATAAATAATTTAGTGGTGATGAACAATTCTTCCCTCGCCACTCCGCTGGCTTTGATAGCCTTGCCAACCGCTTCCTCATTCATGTAGGATTCTGCAGTATCTATCAACCGGTAGCCGGTTTCAATAGCATCAATTACGCTTCTTTCACACTCTGCCAGATCTTTTACCTGGAAAACGCCGAAACCCAGGATGGGCATTTCAACCCCATTATTTAATTTAACGTTTTTCATATTTTATAATTAACAATGCAAAGGTCTTATGTTTTGTTCGGCTTAATAGGATACAGATCACTGATGTTTATACCATTTTTACTGATTCCGAAACGCCGAGCGATCAATCGGCGGATAAAGTGATAACTTTGAGTAAAGTAAATGAAGGATATGGATAAGATGCTTAGATTCAATACGATCAGCGAATACAACGCCTTTAACAATAATAGCACAAAACATCCGCTGGTAAGTGTAGTTGATTTTTCAAAAGCAGCGCCACGACAAGGGCACCATATGTATTTTGGCTTTTATACGATCTTCCTCAAGGACGTAAAATGCGGCGATATAGTATATGGAAGAAACACTTACGATTACCAGGAAGGGACGTTGGCTTTCATGGCACCCGGGCAGGTGGCGGGCATAAACAGCAACGGTGAGACCTATCAACCCAAAGGTTATGGACTTGTTTTTGATGCTGATCTTATACATGGCACTTCACTTGGCAAACACATCGGCGACTATAGCTTTTTTGGTTATCAATCAAATGAAGCGCTTCATTTATCAGAACGCGAGAGGATCATTGTTTTAGATTGTTTTTCGAAGATCAATTACGAACTGGAGCAGTCGATTGATAAGCACAGCAAGCGGCTGATAGTAGCTAATATACAATTGCTGCTCGATTATTGCGTCCGTTTCTACGACCGGCAGTTTATTACACGCGATAATGTGCACCGGGGTATTTTGGAAAGGTTTGAAAATTTGCTGAATAATTATTTTCAATCCGAAAAACCGCAAACAATTGGATTGCCTTCTGTAGCTTATTGTGCTGATGAACTCAATTTATCTCCCAACTATTTTGGCGACCTGGTAAAAAAAGAAACGGGCAAAACAGCCCAGGAATATATACAAGCCAAACTGATCGATATGGCGAAGGAAAAAATATTTGATGAGAGTAAAAGCGTTAGCCAGATTGCTTACGAATTAGGTTTCAAATATCCTCAACACTTCGCGCGGTTATTCAAGCAGCGTGTCGGCTATTCGCCGTTAGAGTTTCGGTCGCTCAATTAATTCATGTAGCCGGAAAATATACTTGCACCAATCAATCAATGTGCCCTGCCCTGTTCGCTGTCGGCGCCGCCGGTTTCACGTTTTTCGGGCGTATTGGTTAATTTGCCGAAACTATAGGTAAATGCCAAAGTTGCCACCCGCGTATCCACAAAGTTGTGGAAAGTTGCGTTGGCCCCCACAATATTGGTAATGGTGCCGCTTGGGGTAAACGTGTGAAAAATATCCCGCATATTTAATTTGATCGAGCCTTTGTTGTTCAATATTTTTTTCTGGATAGCGGCATTAAGCATGCCTTTGGGTATAGTAACAAACTGACCGTACGTGCCCCCGCTATCATAAAATCCGCTTAATTCGGCGCTCCAGGTTTTTGATAGCGTAAACTGGTTGCTGCCATTTCCGGAAAATGTAACCTGGGACTGATTGAGGTAGCCGGTGTAAAATGCCCCCTGGTAAGTATTATTATATACCTCGGCATATAAATTAACCGACCACCATTTGGCAGGCTGAAAATTAGTATTGACGGAAAAATCCAGCGTTTTCTGTTGCCCTATATTGCCGGTGGTGCTGATAAATAAATCGCCGGTATTGTGGATAGTTTCGCCTTGTACATCGGTTGTATAGTTATAGGCAAGCGCGACGGTAAACAGGCTCCTGAAACTATAAGCTAATTTGTAATTATCCGTAAACTGCGGCCTCAGGAAAGGGTTGCCGGAGAAATAGGTAAACTCATCCACAAAAAAGGTAAAGGGGTTTAAGCTTCCATAATTCGGCCTGCCTATGCGGCGGCCATACGACACAACCAGCACGTTATGACCCGCTGTATCCAAATTATAAGAAAAATAAGCGGTTGGAAACAGATCTGTATAATGATTAATAAAGGACGAATCGCGCCTTTCTGCATTACCCAGCTGATGCCCGTTGCCATTGGTATTCTCCAACCGCAGGCCCGTTTGTAGCGAGAAGCGGCCAAAGTTTTTATTGAAATTAACGTAGGCCGCGTTTATATTCTCTTTATACAAAAACCGGTTGGTGTTATTATAATCAATGCTGCTTACCCCATTAACCACGTTAAAGTAATTGGCGGCATTATCCGTGTTTACATAGCTGCTCTTAACTCCCGCCTCGATCTTAGCTTTGCCCTTAAGCGGGTGGGTATAATCAGCCTTGACGGAGTAAATATTGATAGTAGCAGGCAAATTATCGTTCAGGGTTGTCGAGTTTGTTAAAGTGTTATCTGGCAAAAAAGTATTATTTACGAACAACTGGTTACTGCCCGATACATCGCGGATATAATCCAGGTCGAAGGTGAGCTGCCTGCCGGTACTGTCAAACTTATGGGTATAGTTGATGTTGATGCCATTGCTGTTAAAGTGGTTTTTGGAGGTATTTAGGGTGTTAATGGTTGAATCCAGTTCGCCGTTTTTACCATATAGCAAGCTGTACACGGGGCTGCTGTCATGGTCGCGAGATATATCACCCGTAAATACTATCCCCCAGGTTGTTTTCGGCGATATAAAATAGTCCATCCCTGCTTTAATACTGGTGTTGTGGTTTACCGGCCTGAAATATGAAATATCACTTAACGACGAGGTTGGGTTTCCGTTCGCATCAAAATAATCCCGGTCAATTTCCAATCGCCTGAAATTTCGGTTCTCATTATAAGCCACGTTGGCAAACAGGTTCACTTTGTCTATACGATAGTTGAGGTTGATGCTCTCATCAGTACGGCCATAAAAACCCTGCGCGAGATCAGCAGAAACTACGGCATGAAATCCCCTGACGGTATTTTTTTTGGTTTTGATATTGATCACGCCCGCATTGCCCGCAGCATCATACTTGGCCGGCGGATTATCCATCAGCTCTATCTGATCTAATGACGAAGCCGGTAACGAACGCAGGTAAGTAGCCAGGTTTGCCGCCGAAAGATAAGTAGGTTTATCATCGATCATCACCATTACGCCGCCTTTCCCCTTAAAGGTGATATTGCCATCGGCATCTACCTGCACACCGGGCGTTTTCTCCAGCACCTCCAAAGCATTAGCGCCGGTGTTGGATATCAGCGCGCCTACATTAACAACCGTGCGGTCAATTTTTTGCTGGATGAATGATTTTTGAGCTGTTACATCTACCCCGGTCAACTTTTTCCCGGTCGTCGATAAAGTAATTGCCGGTAAATTAACCTGGTTTTGCTGGCTGATTACCACCGCATCGCTGCGGTAATTCTTATAGCCTATATAGGTGGCCTTGATAAGATAGGTATTGTCTTTTAGATTTTGAAAGGCGAAGTTGCCATCCGGGTTAGCCAATTGGGTGCTTACCACGCTGGAATCTTTTGCGACCAATAAAATCACGGTTGCCCCGTCGAGCGGTTTTTTAGCATCATCTAAAACCGAACCAGAAATTTTACCGCCCGTAGTTTGCGCATCGGCGAAGTTGAATAGTAACAGTGTGAATAAGGCAAAAAAAAGTACCGGTAGAAATCTCATAACTATAAGACACCGGTTTAGTGGGTAGCGTTACATGGGGGGTAGTATTTAAGTGTAATTGGCAGGAAATTAGGGGGATGATTTTGGAGTGGGGTAGGAATAGCGCTTAGGGCAAATTGCTCCCGCCCTTGTTGGTGTTGTCACCAACAAGTACCACTATTTAATATAATCGCCGTTCAGTAATTGCGGTTTGTTGGTGACAACACCAACAAAGGCAGAATAAAATCCTTCCGAAATTCATTCGCGCTTATGCCAAACCCACGTTAATATTTCTGCCTGAAAAACATATTTTTTTAAATTATATGTATAAGTTAGCTATTTATATCAGGTAAGCCTTAATGGAATTAACTACTGTTAACAAGAAAAAAATATTCAATCCGGACCTGGAACTATTAAGAGGAGTTGCTGCTATAGTTGTGGTACTAAGCCATATCATTTTCCGCGCCGAATTATTTAATAAGGGATATGTTCCCCCTGAGTTAAAGTACCTGGTACTTCCCGGCTATTTTTCTGTTTTGATCTTTTTTGTTTTGTCCGGGTACGTAATTGGTATAAACCATAGGGATAGATTATTCAATGGAAAAATATATGACTATTTAAAAAAGCGCTTTATAAGAATATATCCCATTTATGTTATTGCAACTTGTTTGGGGATACTGATCTCAACAACAGCTTATTCCATACCAACGATCTTAGCGAATTTAACATTAACTCAAAACATGTTTTATCACGTGATTCAGGAAAATTACCCTGCCTGGTCACTAAATTTTGAAATGTTATTTTACTTACTGTTTGTACCCATTTCATTTTTTCAGGTTAATTCACTGCTTGCTTTCTTATTATCACTAATTATTGGAATAGTAAGCTTGTATTTACCTGTAGGCCCTGTTATTACTGCTTATGCCTGGGGTTATTGTTTTTGGTTATCGGGATTGTACTTATCCCGAAACACTTCAAAATCGTCAACACCAGTAAGATTCATTCCAGCAATTTTTTATATGATGGCTGTCGGGATAATTATTGGCGGACATAATTATATTACAGAATTACATTTACACGGCTTTTCTTCTCAAACTATTATAGTTCCGGCACAAAAAATAAAATCTGTAAATGACCTGCTTTTATTGCCCTTCGCTTTCCTGATAGTCGTATTATTTTCGGGCCATAAATTTTCTCACACCAAAATATATTGGGTAGTACTCCAGGTAATACCGATATATATAATTTGCACACATAAAAAAGCACCGGATGACGCTGGTTTTTATATGGGAATATTATTTTATTTATTAGCAGGTTTAACTTTATTAATAAAAATTCCTGAAAATTGGATCAAAAAAACAGGTACCTGGTTGGGTGGTATTTCTTACGGCATTTATATCATACATTATCCGCTGCTGATCATTTTTGGAAAATCAATTTTTATAACTGAAAATTTATGGATATACCTGGTTAAAGTCTTTCTATACTTAACAGTTGTAGTCATATCGGGGTATCTATTAGAAAAGGTTTACCAACCAATTTTTAAATAAAAAAGCCTCCAGAAAAATCTGAAGGCTTTCGTGGTCCCGGCGAGAAGATATGGACACTTCTATTGCTGATTATTAAATAGAGTTACATTTCTATGGTTTCTTTTCCTCCAGTACTGCTTTTTTAACCTGGGAAACCTGGCCGAAAATATCTGTTATCTGCAAAGCGATGTAATAATCCTGGTTTTTAAGATTGAAATCCTTTACGGCAATACTTATACTGTTCAGATCCGGATCTGTGCCTTTTATTGCTGCCACCGGGCTGCCCGAGTACGAACTGTTATCAAATATCTGCACTTCATAGCTTAATTGGGGTGTTGCTGTTGGCAGAACGCTCCAGTTAACAAATATCTTTTTTTGCGAATGGTCATAGTAAGATGCCAGATCATAAACATCAGCAGCAATCAGCTCCGGGCTGCTTTTTTGGATCACAGGATAAAAGGTCTTTTTTTGCCACGGGCTTGTTCCGCAGGAGGTTACCCTTACGCCGTCATTACCATACCGTTCTGCCTTCCATGAACCATCCCCTGCTTCGGCCACCAGCGAATCGGGGTGTACCCATTTATGCTGATCGTTCTGCATCCAATAAGATCTGTATATCGCTGTACGGGATCTTTTCTGCTCATCGGCAAAATTCTCCAGGAAACTGCCGATATCACCATGCAGCATGGCGTTCTTTTCAGGAACGGCAAATGTTACATAATGCCTGTAGGTTTTTTCAGTTTGATCATATATCCAATAACCAACAAATGTTGTTGAGTCGTTAACCGCCCACCTTTTTACAATATTGGTGTACCAATGGTCGGGTTTCCATCCAAAGTCAGCATGCGAATGCAAGCCCGTGCCTTCGCCGCCAAAGCCGCCAACAAACGTCAGCGGGTCTTTATATTGAGCTGATATTTGTATTTTATTAGGAAAATCCCAAATGGAGAAGATATTATTTGGCATGCGTTTTTCATCAGGACCAGCCTTTTGAATACCGCAATAGCCGCCGCTTTTCCCTATCCCAAACTGTACCGAACAGGCGTAAGTGTATGGGGCCACCCCATCGGCTGGAAACATAACATCAGCCATCATCAACTCGGCGCTGATTTTTGCCATGTGGGCCGTTTTTACATATGGGCCCCATTTTGGACAACTTTGCTGGGCAAAACCGCTTGATGTTAAAGTAAAAGTTAAGATAGTTATCAGGAGATACTTTAATTTTGATTTCATTTGATCCTCGTGTGTTTTAGCAGAAATAACCTGCTAAATAAATGGTATTATTTAGCAGGTTGTTAGACAATTTATAGAGATAACATTTTATGGTACGCGGGTTACATCAGGAAACTGCATGGTTATGGTGTATGCGCCCGGTACATATAGCCTGAACGGGAAACGCGGGTTCAGGCTCCACATCCCATCCGGCTGCCCATCAATATGCGCAAATTGTGTTGGTATCCTGTAATATATATTGTACCCATTACCCAGTGAATTTAAAGGGAACGGCGTGAATGGGTACTGGAATATCATGGCATTATCAGTTACAGTGTACGCTATGGCATAATCCTGCAATGTTTGTAAATAAGTAGCACCACTTGGCCTTCTTACTATTTCACCTTTTGAGGGATCGAAGAACGCCCCGTTCTTATCTTCAAACTGTACCGTAACAGTATTTGGTGTATTGCCTGTTCGTACAATAGTAAGAATAGGGAGTTTTGCCGTTTTAACAACACTTTCCTTACCTACCTCGAATAGTTTATCATATTGTGTGCCAAGCGCAGGTACAGCATCATACGTAGTGGTGTCTTGTAGTATAAAGTCACCTATTTTGGGGTATATCCTGGTGCCGGCATCGTTTGTTATCTGCAGATCGAACTGGTACTCGCCGCCGGGGATATTTAATGCCCCAAAGTTAGCGGTTATTTGGCCGCTTTGGGGGCCGATGGCAATTGCTGTTGTGTTAATTGTACGGCGTTTGGCATTTATGAGTGCCAGTGTCGTATCAGTTGTTGGACTATATAATCCTGTCCAAATTGGCACGGGGTAGGTATGGGCGAACATAGTATCTACATTTTGGCCCGTTGCCTTATTATAAAAGTGCAGCACCTTACAGGTATATGGCTGTGAAGTACCGTCGCCGTTTAAGCCCGCGCTTAAAAAGTTACGCCCTTTAGGGATCAGTATAGGATCGACCTCGTAATGTATATATGGGCTTAAAAAACCAACCTGTGTTGTTTTTTTACACGCTGATGTTATCAGTAAACTTACCGATAACAGGGTAAAGTATATAAATTTATGTTTCATGGTGTTATTGTCTAAAATATAAAGTATGTGAATTACTTAGCACATTAAGCTGCCCCGTAGCTGTTGTGAGGCCCGTTGTTTGACACAATATCCTGATCGCAACTGAGGGGTCAAGGTTTACTGATACAACGGGTGATGGGAGCGCACCTGTCACCAGGCTGTAATATTCAACTTGAGGAATAGTATTTACCACCGGGTTGTATCCCAAATTCGGGTCAGTAGTTTGCTCATAAGATACAACTACCTGGGCCCCGGGTTTTGCTGTATTTAATATAACGCCATTTGAGGTAAGTGAAGCGTATTTTATGGTTTGGGGTATAATATACGTTCTTATTGAATCGGCAAAAGTGCTTAGATCGTACTTAATTAATGTGTCGATAGTATATTTAGCAAATATATTTACATTTTGAGCTTCTGCTGTTTTTTTCAGCAGGTAGTTATCTATTGAAAAATCAGTTGGGGCATAAAAAGTTATGCCTTTCTGATTTATCACATCTTTTAACCCCGCTTTATCAACTAATAGTAACAAGGTATCGAACATTTTGAACCTGTTATTTTTTAAGTAATCGTAGGTGGTTAAGTTGGTTGTTGTACTTTCAAGCTTACCGCCAATTATATAGCTATCTTTTTTGCATGAAGCCATCATTAAATTGGCTATGGCGATAACTATTATGAGTTTAATTATATTTTTCATCTCTTGTTTGATTTTAAATTTAATTCTGACTTGCCAGTGCCCAGTAAGGATTTTGTGTTAACAATGGATCTTGCGGTAAAAGGGCTCTCAGGTCAAGCGGCCATTGGAAGCCCGCGTTACTGTTGCCGGACCTGGCGGGTAAATAGCCCTGGATCGCGTTATCATACCCAGGATCAAGGATCAGGCCCGTACGGTATAGATCAAAATACCAGGTTCCTTCACCAAAAAATTCCCGGCCCCTTTCATCCATAATAAGGTACATCATTTGTGTAGGGTCGGTGCTGGTTGCATTGCTCAATCCCGATCTTTGTCTTACTAGATTAAGATAAGTGGAGGCATCGCCGGTATTGCCTAAATTTGCATCGGCTTCTGCTTTTACCAGGTAGGTATCGGCAAGGCGCAAAAGCACCATGTTGTTGCTTACGAAAGGCAGTGCTTGCTGCGCGGGCTGCTGGTATATCACATTGGCATATTTTACCATCATCGGAGCGGCGGTTTGCAGGCCATAAAATGTAGCTTTTATACGTGCATCGTTTGCGCCGTTGGAGGTTGTATCATACAGGTTATTAACCAGGGCGGTGTTTACCCACCAAATAGATTTTGGGTCTTTTCCGTAAACAAATGGCGCTGCCAAAAATTGAGCAAATACACCAGTTTGCCCGGTGGCAGGGTTATATTCGCCGTTTTGTGCTTCATTTTGATTTGCAGAAAAGAGCATGTTCATCTCGAAAATACTTTCCTGATCGTGGCCTTTAAATATATTGCCATAAGTTGCCCCTGGTTCAAGTGTATAACCACCGTGCAAAATCACACTATCAGCGGCGGCTGAAGCCAGGTTGTATTGTTTTTGCCATAGGTACGTTTTTGCCAAAAGTGCAAATGCAGCACCTCTATTAGCCTGTACAGCAGTATTGGCGGGGTTGCTGCTACCATATTGTAAAAGCTTTATACTGGCCTGCAGATCGCTGGCAGCTTGTGCAAAGCCGGCGGCTGTTGTGCTGCGCGGTAAAGGTTTTGCGTTTATAGGGTCGGTATATGCCTGTGTAACAATTACCGGCTGGCCCCATACCTGCGATATGTAGTAATAGCAATACGCTCTTACAAAATAGGCTTCGCCCAAAATTTGCTTTTTGGTTGCAACAGGGTCATCCGTAAAACCGCTTGCCGGTATGGCGGGCACCTTGCTTAATATTAAATTACATTGGCTAATGGCCTGGTAAAACGGGGTCCAGTCAACTAACTCTTCCTCGTATGGCTCATAAGTAAAATTAAAATTGTTATCGGGTGCCAGTTTTTGAAGTGTCCAATTGGTGCTATTGAAGATAAATTCATTTGCGGTGGCATCGCCCATAACAAAACAGGCACGACTGTTTGTTAAAGCAGTGCGCAATAGGCCATAAGCGCCGGCCAAACCGCTTTCAGCGGCCCTTTCGGATACCCAGTAATTATCGTTTGTAGGGGAATCAATAGGCCCCTCGTTAATATATTTTTTGCAGGAAGCCATAAGCCCAATGCTGCAAAGCAATATTATTATGTATTTATTTATGTAAGTTTTCATTTCTTATCTGGTTATTGAATGAATTAAAATTGGACAGATACACCTAAAGTTGCTTTTTTAGGAACCGGGTAAGTGGCCCCGTCATATATACCAAAAGCGTTTACCTGTTCGGCGTCGGGAACATTTGCTTTCTGGAAAGTGGCTACATTTTCTAACATAGCGTAAAAACGGCAACTGGTGATCCCAAGCTTATCGAGATATTTTTTTGGCAGTTTGTAACCTACAGATATGTTGGTTATTTTAAAATAGGCCCCGTTCTCGTTATACATGGTTGAGATAGGCAAGAACTGGTAAAAATATTTTTGACCCGGATTTAAAGCAGGGAATTTGGCATTGTAACCGGTAGGGTTTTGCGCGGCTAAAGCCGGGTTCCAGAAACCTATGGTGTTTAGGTTTGGTATGCCGGCATTGGTGAAACCGCTTACACTGCCCCCCCAATTATTAAACTGGTTTGCTTCCAGGGTGTTTATTATATCCCTTTTTAAAGTAAAGGTTGTACCAATACCCAGTGAGAAGTTTTTGTAAGTAAAATTATTATTGAAACCACCGGTTATAGCCGGGTTTGGGTTGGCGCTTGGCAACAGGTCGCCCTGGGCGTTCCCCTTACCCTCCGTGTCCCAAACATCATAATCGCCGTTAACATCTTTCCATCTTGGGTCGCCTGGTTTAGCATTGACACTTGTTCCCCAATAGGTTATTACCGCGCCTGTATATGGGTTTACAGGTATTTGCGACTGGGTGTTATAAACGCCGGAATATTGTATCTGGTTCGTAATATATACTGGTTTGCCAACCTCGAATATGTAAGCAACCCCCCAGCCGGTATTAGGGTCGTTATAAGAACCATAAATAGTGCGGTTGCCGTTTGGCAGGCTAAGTATTTTATTGCTGTTATAGGAGAAGTTAAGATTGGTTGTCCATTGCAATTTACTTGTAGGGGATAGGTTATGCGTACTGATATTAAACTCGAAACCCTTGTTTCCAATTGATAAGCCTGAGTTAGATGTTTGATTTGTATAACCTGTATAAAAAGCCAAAGGGAAGGTATAATATGAATTGGTTTGTATTTTGTTATAATAATCAACAGTTACATCAACACGGTTATTAAAAAATGACGCATCAAAACCTAAGTCCAATTGTTTGGTTGGTTCCCAGGTTAGGTTTTTGTTAGTAACACCCGCATTGAAATTTGGTGTGCCAATAGCAGTGCCATTATAATAGCCTTGCGTAAGGTTATAATTATTATAAGGGGCATAGAAACTGGTTGGCTGAACGCCGTTCACACCATAACTTGCCCTGAATTTTAATAAGGAGAGCCATTTGATTGATTTCATAAAGTCTTCATCAGAAATTATGTAGCCCGCACTTACCGAAGGGAAATATCCCCATTTGTGGTTGGCGCCAAAACGCGAAGAAGCATCCGCACGCATGGTTGCGTCAAGCAGGTATTTTTCTTTATAATCATAGTGCACTTGTGTGGCGTATGATAATAAGGAAGATGCCTGATAATCAGTCGATGCGGTTAAGCCCGATTGAGGAACGCCCTGTACCACCTGGATATGGTCATCTGGAACACCATAGCCACTAATGGTGGTATTGTTATCAACATCGCGCTGAAAGTTTTGTACGGCTAAAAAGCTGAAGTTATTGTTCGTGCCAATTTTGGTAGTATATGATAATATATTGTTGATGTTTGATGAAACATAGGTATCGCTGGCATTATAGGCCGATGCTATAGGTGGATTATTTTGCGTACTTGGCGAGCTATACTGGTTGCTGTTAATACTTGGATTAACCGAGGCTTCGGTTTTAAACGCTAACCCCTTCAAAATTTGATAATGCAAGCCTATGAAGGCGGTAAACGCATCGTTCCTGTCAACATTTCTAATATCATTAGTATCATCATGGTACCGCGCGATATCAGATGCGCTCAGATCATAAAATGAACTGGGTTGATTGTTGCCGGCGAGTGGATTGACACTATGTGGATAATTCCCTAACCCCGGTTGCCTGTCGAGCCGAGAAAAACTAATATTTACCTCGGTACTGAATTTTGGCGTTACCTGGTACATAATGTTTGTGCGGAACGAAAGCCTCTTAAAGCCCGTACCGTATAAAACGCCGTTCTCGTTATAATCATTTAAGCTGAAACGGTAGTTTAGCTGGTCGGTAGCTCCGGCAATTGACAGGTCTTCGTTATGTATTAAACCTGTACGATATAGCAGGCCCTGCCAGTTTGTAGCATTATTAAATGCGGGGTTCAAACTGTCGGTAAGCATTTGCGGCAGCCCGGAAATTGAACCTAAACCACCTTGTGTAGTTAAAAAACTAATTTTTTCGTTTCTTTCTTCCGTGCCTGTTGCAGTAGGCATTAAAGCTGGTTTGAATGAAGCGCCCGCATATACATTAAAATTTATTTGCGGCTTACCTATTTTTGCTTTTTTTGTGGTAATAACAACTACACCATTAGCGCCCCTTGAGCCCCATATTGCTGTAGCAGCCGCGTCCTTTTCTATTTGTATGGTTTCAATATCGTTAATATTGATACCGGCAAGTACGTCGGTAGAGGTATTATCAAAATTGCCCAGGTCCGAAAGGCTGGTAGGTACACCATCAATTACAAATAACGGAGTACTTAAAGCGCTGGCTTCACTAAGATTTGTAGAAAGGGCCGAGTTGCCACGTACCGAGAATGTATTGCGCACACCCGGCTGCCCGCTAAAGTTTTGAATGTTTACGCCGGTTACTTTACCCTGTAAGGCAATATCAAAGCTAGGTGCAGGCAGGTCTTCTATCTCTTTGCCCGATATTACGGTAATTGCAGCGGTAGTAGTTCTCTTCTGAACCTCGTGGTAGCCTACAACAACAACATCGTTTAATTCTTTTTGCGATGGCTTAAGCGTTACATTGATAACAGACTTTCCATTTACATCTACGCTTTGGGCAATATACCCAATAAATGAAAATCTTAAAACAGCAGTGGGGGCTACCGTAATTTTAAATTTGCCATCGGGGTCTGTGCTTACCCCATGCTTTTCTCCTTTAATTAATACGGAGACACCGGGAATAGGTTTACCATCGTCAGAACCTTTGACAACGCCGGTTACAGTTACATTTACCTGGGCGTGAGCCAGCCCATAGTAAAGTAGTAAAAAGCAACAAAGCAGGATTTTTTTGTACATGTGCATCATAGTTTATTGGGTTAATAATTGGTTGCGAGTTAATATTCATTTAATAAAATCGTTCTAAACTTGCATTTGCAAATAGACATAACCGTGCTCATGACGGTTAGACTAAGTGGCTGTTTTTCAGGATAGAATGCGGGTAATCCGCGTTGAACGAAACTATAGAATAAATTTTTTGAGTGTCTGATCAAATACTGCGCAAACGATTGTCTCGAAAAAGTTACGGGGAAAAAAGATACTTATTGAGCGAAAAGAACGGCAGAAAATTTCCTTATCTTCCGTAACCGGGTATTATTGATCGAGAAAAGAGAGCTGTTTTAAGATGGCCATGATCTGATCTGCGGAATTTTACAGAATTGGCTGGTGTATAGTAGAATTTTAAGAGGGAGGCTGATCAATGATAGGCCCCCTTTCTTTATTTTAACCGGCATAGTTATTCAGGCAAAATAACTATAGGTTTTGTTCCGGTATTGCAGCTGAAGTTTTGATTATCGCTGGCAGTTTTTGATACAAAGCCGCCGGTAAATATGTTAGAACCTGAACCATTTACAGCAGTGCCGTAATCTGTTCTTGAAAAGTTGCCATCGTGGGTTGCTTGCGGGCTTATATATTGGGCCATAAGATTCCATTCGTTATTTGGAAAGACAAATCCGGCTACGTAATACGATTTTTTGCAATACCATTTTCTTTTTTACAGGCAATTAAAGAAAGCATAACTACAATTATGGAAATAGCGGTAATAAAGTGTTTTTGGCGTTCATACCTTTTGGTTTCAGAGGTTAACAGTTAAACCAAAACTAAAATCCCATAACACAACGGTGTAAAACGCTCAACGCAAACGTTTGTAATTTAACTCATTGCAGCTGAGACCAACGATATCTTAATACACAGATAGGCCATACCTTTTACTAAAAAGCCAAAAACTGTCACCATTTCTTTAACCTTTTTAGGTTTCAGTGTTTCTATTGCCGCTTTGGTTATGGACTTTTAACGAGATCTACCGCATTTTTTTGGCGTTTTGACCAAAAAATAAAAGCCTGCAAACATTTTATTTGTAGGCTTATCATGTTTTTGTGGTCCCGACGAATCTCTCGTTTAAAGTATTAGCTAATAAAACTAAACAAAGGAAGCTCATAGATATATGACATTTAATAGCTTTTTATGTGGCTGAATATAAATATATTATCACCTATAAAGTTGCAGGAAATCGTTTAAAGAAATATGCCTTATCCTCGCTAAAAAATTGGCTAAGCCTTCTCCAATTTAAATAAGAGAAAATTTCCAAGTGCTCGGCACTATTTCAAAGGTATTATTGCTGTAAACAATGTGGAAAATTTAACAAGTGCATACTATAACTCACTGTTGCACCTAAATTGCGAAGTATTGCATTGGTTGGGGGTGATAAAATCCATTGATTGTTTATAGATATATTAGGTAAGAATAAATGCTCCCAGGGATCAGAGCCAGCCGCAGGGTATATTCGTCCTGTATTACATATTTCATCTTCAAGCTTGTGGGGATTAGGATTTAACTTCAGAGTCCAAGTCTCCTGATTTAAAGGTACTGTTTCCGTCGGGGATTGAGCCATTACTAGAATAAATTTTTGATTATTATTGGCCAAGATGTAAACGTTACTTGCACCAGGAAGGACTCCTGCTTGATCTATAATAGTTATATCTATGTATTCATTATCATCCGTCATTTTCCAATCAATTGGCTGTTGTTGTTGGTTATTGCAATCAGGGTTTGGGATATAGACGATTTGTTGAGGCATATTTGCGACAAGAATATTGTTATTCACATCGGGAACAAATGGTTCCTGATGATTAAAAGTTATAGTTTGAGTTGACGGCTTTTGAACTTCAACATTTTCAAAACACGAGGAGAATAAAAATAGAAACAACAGGTATTTAATTTTTGTCATGGCTTTTTATTTCGGTTGTAGGTAAATTGGCATTATTGGCAATTTAAATGGCCTATTGGAACAAGAAGGGTACAAAATCCCTTTCCATGCAGTACTTTCAGCACCTTTTATTGAATATTTAATTAATACTTTCGGATTACCGACAATTGAGATATCGGTAACAGAAAATTCTATGTTGTCCTGTTGAAATTCAATATGCAAATAATTCGGTGACACCTTGGCTATTCCAGAAAACTTTCCCGGAAAGCTTATGTGAAATTTGTAATTGCCGATAACGACATCTTTTGATATAATTTTGTTTGATTTAGAATCCCAGCTAAAAGATGCGCAGGTTGAACTTAGCTTATGAAAGCTTACATCGGAGGCGCAGCCTGTATTACCATTACAGTCGCAGCAAGTTGGGACCAACTTGCCAAAAATCAAATTCAAACCTAGTGCTTTTGATAATGTATCAAACGGAATTTTATAGTTAAGATATGCTCTATAGTGTTCCAGGTTAATGGCAAAAAGTGAAGGAACTACCACGGTTTGGAATTCTAATTTTTTAACTTCACTATAAAATACTACGTCCTTATTCAAATCGATAGTGCACAAAGAAAAACAGGCATTCTCGGGCGTTTGAGAATATGATTTTAAATAAAATGGCAGCAACAATAAAGTACAAACAATTATTTTGACAAGGTATAATTGTGATTTCATAAGGCTGATTTTGAGTAAGTTGAATGAAGTTAGTAATAAATATTTATAAAGCAAATATTTATTTATTACGAGGATATATAATACTACGAAAGATTCCTTGTATAGCTAAAAATGGTGATGATGGGACGCATATCCTTATGTGGATGTTGCTTTTCTTCATTTGCCAATTGTGAAATAACATAAGTTCTCGCTATTCTTCCATTACTATACAATAATTCTGCATCTTCGATAAGAGATTTAACATTACCAAGTGTTAAAAAAAGGCCATTAATAATTTGATATACTCAGCTTTTCTATTTCTATTATATTTCAATGGGGGAACCAATATAAACCTATTATATAGAAATAGTATGGGGCCTTGTATGTTAAAAAAAGAAATCTGCGAAATTTACTTGAAATTTCGCAGATTTCGGTGAAGGTTTGTGGTCCCGACGAGAATCGAACTCATATCTAAAGTTTAGGAAACTTCTATTCTATCCGTTGAACTACGGGACCGTTTTGATGTGCAGATTTCAAATGCGTGGATGCGCAAATTGTAAAATGCCATTCAAAGTGCAAATGTGCAAATTATCAATGAGTTCATCAAACACATCTGCACATTTGAAATCTGCACATTAGCACATCATCTCACAACTGAACCATTGTGCAGATCGTCATCCGGCGAAACAAAGGTTAATTTACCTTCTCCATCCTCGGCCATCAGGATCATACCCTGCGATACAATGCCTTTTATCTCCCGCGGCTCCAGGTTTACCAGGATGCTCACTTTTTTACCGATGATCGCTTCCGGCTCATAATGTTCCGCTATACCTGATACTACGGTGCGCTCATCAATACCGGTATCAATGGTCAGCTTGAGGAGTTTTTTGGTTTTGGCTACCTTCTCGGCAGCCAATATGGTGCCGATGCGGATATCCATTTCGGCAAATGCCTCGTAATTGATATTAGCCTTGGCGGGGATTATTTCTATTTCCTTTGCAGGGGATGCTGCGGCTTCCTTTTTTAAGCGTAGTTTTTCAATCTGTTTATCAATCGCCTCGTCTTCTACCTTTTCAAACAGTAACGAAGCCGGGTTTAATTGATGCCTATTTTTGAAAATAACTTCATCTCCAAAGCCAATTTGTTCAGCAGGCCAATTGAGCATATTTAATATTTTCTGGGATGTTGTCGGCAAAAATGGCTGCAGGCAAGCGGCCAAATGACCGATCAAGACCAAGCAGTTGTGCAGCGCCAGTTTGGCATCATCAGGGTTGGTTTTGATGGTTTTCCAGGGCTCTTTTTCTGTCAGGTACCGGTTACCCAAACGGGCAATTTCCATTGCGGTTTGTAGCCCCTGGCGAAATTTGTACGTTTCTAAACTATGTTCCAGTTCATCATAGAAACGGCCCAGATCTGTATTGATGCTATCATCATTCAAGGCTATGGTGCCACTTTCACTTTCTACTTTGCCATCATAAAACTTGTGCATCAGTATCATTACCCGGTTCACAAAATTGCCTAAAATGGCTACCAGCTCATTGTTTACCCTTGCCTGGTAATCTTTCCAGGTGAACTCGCTGTCGCTGGTTTCGGGCATGATGGAGGTGAGCACATACCGCAGTTCGTCCTGTTTACCCGGAAATTCTTCGAGGTATTCGTGCAGCCAAACGGCATGGTTGCGCGAGGTGGAAAGTTTATCGCCCTCTAAATTAAGAAACTCATTTGCCGGCACATTCTGTGGTAACACGTACTCGCCATGGGCGTGCAGGATGGCCGGGAAAATAATGCAGTGAAATACAATATTATCCTTACCGATAAAATGGATGAGGCAGGCATTATCTTCTTCCTTTTCCTGCTTTTTCCAGTATAATTTCCAGTCCTTATTATTATCGATGGCCCATTGTTTGGTTGCCGAAATATAGCCTATCGGCGCATCCATCCAAACATAAAGCTTTTTGCCTTTGGCTTCTTCCAGTGGCACATCGATCCCCCAATCCAGGTCGCGCGTCATCGAGCGCGGCTGCAGGCCAGATTTAAGCCATGATTTGCACTGACCAAACACATTCACTTTCCATTCGCCTTCTTTGGTATCGATCCATTTTTCCAGCCAGGGTTGATATTTATCCAACGGTAAATACCAATGTTTGGTTGGTTTTAAAACAGGTGGTTTCCCACTCAAAGTTGATATCGGGTTGATCAGGTCGGTAGGATTGAGCGAAGTACCGCAATTTTCGCATTGATCGCCGTAGGCGTTTCCGTAGCCGCAGTTAGGGCAAGTGCCTGTGATGTAACGGTCGGCTAAAAACTGCTGAAAATCCTCATCAAAATATTGATCGGAGTATTTCTCTATAAATTCGTCCTTTTCATAAAGGTTTAAAAAAAACTCCTGCGAAAGATCATGGTGTATAGCCGATGATGTGCGGTGATAGATATCGAACGATATGCCAAACTCCTCAAAACTCTGTTTGATCTGGCTGTTATATTTATCAATGATAGCCTGCGGGGTTGTTCCTTCCTTTTTAGCTTTAATGGTGATGGCCGCGCCATGTTCGTCAGAGCCGCAAACGTAAACCACATCCTGCTTTTTAAGCCTCAGATATCTTACAAAAATATCCGCAGGCAAATAAGCCCCGGCCAGGTGACCAATATGCAATGGCCCATTGGCATAAGGCAGCGCCGAAGTAATGGTATACCGTTTAAATTTATTAAGTTGTGACATTGTATTAAATTGCGTCGTTTCCGCCGGTGGGCGGATTTGGCAAAGATAATTTATTTTAGTCGGAAAGGGAGATTAGGAAGTCAGATGTCGGAAATCAGAGGTCAGAAATAATAATTGATAGATTTATGTCGCGCTAAAAAATCACTCATTCAATAATTCACTAAATTACTCATTAAAAATGCCTCCATTTCTAAAAAAAGGCGATAAAATAGCCATCACATGCCCTGCAAAAAAATTGCCCAACCCAATGACGGATGCAATTGCCTTGCTACAGTCATGGGGCCTTGAGGTAGTATTGGGCGAAACGGTGGAGGCATCCTATCACCAGTTTGCGGGTGACGATGAATTACGTGCACGCGACCTGCAGCGTTTTATTGATGACGACAGTATAAAAGCCATCATAGCCGCACGCGGGGGATACGGAACTATACGTATCATTGACCGGGTTGATTTTAGCCGCTTTGCCACACATCCAAAATGGTTGGTGGGCTTTAGCGACATAACGGTGATCCACGCCCACCTGTTTGCCAATTACTTCGCACAAACTATTCACGGGCAAATGCCGGTAAATATTCCGGATGCTTCGGCATATTCGCTGGAAATGCTTAGAAAAGCCCTTTTCGGGGAAGATATAAGTTATTCATTCAGTTCCCAGGTACAAAACCGGAGTGGCAAAGCCAAAGGTATTTTGATAGGTGGAAATTTGAGCCTGCTGGTTGCTGTACTGGGTTCGGTATCTGATTATAACTATGATGGGAAAATATTGTTTATTGAAGATGTAGGCGAATATTTATATTCCATCGATCGTATGATCCGCACGCTTGACCGCGCCGGGAAATTAAAGAACCTTGCCGGCCTGATGGTAGGGGGTTTTACCGAAACCAAGGATAACGATATCCCATTCGGCCAAACCGTGCCCGAAATTGTGATGGAAGTAGTAAAAAATTATGATTACCCGGTATGTTTTGATTTCCCGGCAGGGCATATACCCGATAACCATTCCATAGTATTGGGAAAAACCCTGAATTTATTGGTGGATGAAAGCCATGTAACAGCGAATTATGACACAATTAAATGAGTTACGGGACTTTAATTTATAGGCCTGCCATGTGGAATTTGCCTGACTGTTAATAGGAGATAAGTTCCTCGTTCTTTCCAAAACTATTCTTCTTTTCGCCTGTTTATTATTATCATATTTTTCAATTATTGAATAATAATATTGTATACTAATAAATTTTTAGTTAAATTTAATATTACATTTCGACCACCTAAATCCTTCTCCGCTAACCAATTTTATTGCCAATTTACTCCTAATCTTAAAAATTATGACACTTTTTGAAAACTTAGGAAACCACAAAGATTCCGGATTATTAATTATCCGTATCGGTTTGGGCATTATGTTTATTTATCATGGTTATCCATTATTAATAGATGGCGTAAAAACATGGGAAACATTGGGACATGCAACCAACTATCTCGGGATCCATTTCCTGCCGGCATTTTGGGGCTTTATGTGCGTGGCGGTTGAAACCCTCGGAAGTGTACTGCTGATCATAGGCCTTGGCTTCAGGCCCGTGTGCCTGCTCATGCTGATCAACCTGATCGTAGCTGTTGTTTACCATTTAGGAAAAGGGGATGGGTTGCTGATAGCCTCGCACGCCATTGAAGATGCTATTATGTTTGCAGGGTTGCTTTTTATAGGGCCCGGTAAGTATAGTTTAGATAAGAAATAAGAAAAAAGCCTGCCTGTTTTGGAACAAGCAGGCTTTTAAATCTTTATACTGACAAAAGACCTGGTTTTAATTTAAACTACTTATTCATATAATCACCCAGGCCCTCTACATAGTTGTCATCAATATCACCTGTGTTATCAGAAAAATATTTATTTACTTTATCAGCTTCTTTTGCAAAAGCTGCTTTTAACGCTTTCTTTTTTAAGCTGATCTTTTGCATTTGATTGCTTTGAACATCAAAAAAATAATAAACATACTCGTCAACATACTCGTCATAATCATTTCCATGAGTAGTTATACCGCTATTTATAAAGTCGGATTTTATAAAGCTGGTTGATATCGTTTTATAGATCGCATATTTTTTGCCTGTGGTTAACACTTGCACATAATGTTTGGCATCAATAGTTGGCACTTTTTCAAATACAATCTTTTGATCAGTGTTGCTGTATAATGTAAATGAATTAGTTTGATCCCTATCTGCCTCTACTACAGATTGCTTATCTTTTGTTATTAAAAGCGCTCCCCCCATTTTATCATAATCAAACAGGTAAGCCTGGTTATAAATTATTTCGTTGGATGAATTAACCAAAAATCCATGTACAAAATCTTCAAACAAGTACCTGCTGCCATGCACATTTCCCTTTTTGTGCGCAAGCCCCGCGCCCCCTATTGAACTGCCATTGGATAAGCTGCTCATATCGCTGCCTTCTGTATGGGCTGATTGTGCCTGCTCAGAAACCGTTTTATTTGCTGTTAAAGTACCGGCCGAGCCTGCACCGGATCCAAGCGGCCTTATAGAAAACTGTAAACTTGTATTATTAGTTATAGCTATAAGTGTATCTACGTACCCCTCATGCTGAAACTGTAATTTTGAACCAGTTGGTACTTCTATTGTAAAATTGCCTAATGAGTCGGTGAATACTGCACTTTTTAAGTCGTTGTCGGCTACAAATACATCATGCAAGGGGCTCCCTTTTCCATCGTTTATATTGCCGGTAACTGTAATACTTTGTGCGGTTGATAGTTTACCAATAGTGATTAGTAATAGTGTAAGAATAAATGCGGATTTTTTCATAAAATGTTAATAGTGTTGTTAGATTTAGATGCGGCTCAAGATAATAATAATAAGCATCAACGCTTAATTATAATCTAAATTTTACAAAAGGATACCATAAGGTACACTCTCAACCCAAGCTTCTTTACTTTAAACGGGGTGTACCCGCATAAAGTATTTACAGGTGTTCAGTAAAAATACATTCTCATAAACGAAAAAAGCCGCCCTGTAATTACAGGGCGGCTAAAAAATAATTTATATACCTATCCTTTATAGATGTGTATAATCGTCAATGATCGCTCGCGAGGCCGTTTTAAAGTAGAACCGCATCAGTGTGAGTGATTGCGCATACGTGTATTGAGCCGTTGGGTCGAAAGCGTAATGCAGCGACACAAATTTCGGTGGCGTAACTACTGTTATATTCGCAGCCCATAAGCCACTAGAAATGTCACCTGGCAAAAATTGAATAGACCAGTTTGAATACTTTGCTACCCCAGCTACAATTGTTTTATTAAAGGTAACATCATAATTAGGGCCGGTGTAATACGAAGTTTGAACAGTAAACTCAGTAGCACTAACTGGTGAAAACGTGGTAGGCCCCATATCTCCGCGAGGGGTTGATGCAACAGTTGTAGTATCGGCGTCATTCCACCTGGTATAAAAATGCTCATAGGCACCTGCGAAATCATTACCAATAAAGTGGTAATAGTGGATGTTCAGGTTCCCTGTAAGTTGCGCGCCGGTAGCGCTAACAATTTTAATTGGAAGCACGTAACTTACTGAAGGGTCCAACAAAGCTTTGTAAAACGTTACCGAAGTGATAACATAAAGCTGACCTGCCGGGATAGTTACCGTAGTTGCAGTAAATGAATAAGCATTGCTTGGCATTAATACATAGCTTACGTTTGATTGTAACTTATTAATGACATCAACATCGGATTGACCACCAACAGCCAATGTAACCACAGTTGCCTTTGTTGTTGGGTTTGCTGAGGCTACGTTTACCGCAAACTGGCGAACAATAGTTCCGTTAGCATCAGTACCCGGGCTTTCTGTGATCGCATCTGAGGCATAGTTAACAAAGCCCCCAAGCGGGAAATCAACAAAGGTTGTCCCCGTATTAAAATTGATGTAATGCGAGTTATCCTTAAGGCATGAGCTTAAAAAAAGCGCAGCCGTTGCTGTAAGGATAGTGGCTAATAAATATATTTTCTTTTTCATGTCTTTAATTTTTAAATATTCTGAAATAAAAGGTTTTTATAATCCAGTTCTTGTATCCCAAAATATTTGTGAAGTAAATCGACTTATTGTAGCCCCGCCCGCTGCAGCGTACTGTACTGGGTTTGATTGGGCCTCGGTTATAGGATAAAACAGCCTTGATGGTAAATGGGTTGATGCCGCGGCCGGGTCAACTGAACTTGGCAGGGCAGGGAAACTTGTTCTGCGGTAGTCATTAAATGCCTGCAAACCGTCATATCCATTTAAGAAAGCCACATATTTTTGACCTATAATAGCTTGTATCTGGGCGCCCTGGCTTCCTGTTGTTGGAAAGGGGTTAGCTGCTAAATAAGTAGTAGCCTGGCCAGCAGATAAGCCCAGGTATAAGAAATCAGCAGTAACGCCTTGTGCATATAATGTCGCGGCATTACCTGTTGTAATATATCCTCTTACCACAGCCTCAGCCTGCAAAAAGTATGATTCTGCTGCTAACATCAATATGGAGCTTTGGGTAGGGCTAATTGAATAAGCAGGGCCTGCGCCGCTCGTGAATTGGGTACCCAATATATTTACAGCATCGCCAAATACGTTACCGCGGTAATTACCTGTAGCCGGAAGTGGTGTTTGCACCGCTGAAAACTCCTGGGCCAAACGCGGATCGTTGTTGTTTTTTAATAAATTAATGGAATAAGCATTTGCACGATAAACCTGTGCGTTTGCACCTGGGTTTCCATTTGCATCAAACACAAAACCACCATAATATGGATTTATTTGATTTGCAGTGTTTGCATAGCCTGGGTTGATCAAAGCATCGGTAGTTAGATATGCACTACCATCCGCTGCTGGCAAACCAGCTGCCAATGCAGGGATTGGGCCAAGAATTGAACCGGGAGAGGCACCAATCTGGCTTTCCTTTATAGCTAAGCGTAATTTAAGGGTTTGGGCAAAACGTGTCCATAGTTTCATTTCAGCAACCACGTCACCAGCTTTGCCAAACATCACATCTGAATTGCCCGGTGCGGTACCGCTTGGCGCAGTGCCGATAAGAGCTATGGCAGCATCCAATTGTTTGCCAAGGTCTGTATAAATAGCAGCAGCTTTATCATACTTAGGGAAAAGTATGGTTGATGGCTGGAAAGCCTGGCTGTATGGTACATCATTAAAGTTATCGACCAGGTTTTCAAAATCCCATGCTTTCATGATCATGCCTATTGCCTGAAAATTATGCAACGAAGCATCTTTTGATGAAGCGATTATTAAGTTGTTAAAATTTGTCGCGTTGGTATACAGATCGTTCCATATAGGAGGCGAAAAACTAGTGTTTGTAAACTGGTACTGAAAAATAGACGCAGGAGGCACAACGCCACCATTCCAAGACCAATAGCCGCTCCATATATCATAAATGATATAATCGTTAACCTCTATATTCGGCACAAAGGCTAATGCACCTGCCAAACTAAGCTGCGGCGTGGTAACTGAGGGCAAGTTCGGATTGACCTCGAGACTCAGGAAATCCTTCTTACAGCCGCTTACACTTGCTGCAAGAATTATTGCTGTGATTAAAATATACTTTTTCATTTCTTTTCTGTGTTTAAATTAGAATGTTACTTTAAGGTCGGCACCAAATATCCTTGTTCCTGGAGTAATGTTATCATCATTAAAGCCTCTAGTACTACTAAAAGGATTAAGATCAGAAAACTCAGGGTCGGTATATACGTTGCTCTTAGGTGTCCAGATGAACAGGTTACGACCTGTTAAAGCAAAGGTTAAACCTTTTATAAAATGCTGTGTGTTGATAAACTGTTTCAGGTCAAAGGTAAGGTTAACCTCACGCAGTTTCCAGAAAGCTCCGCTTGATATGGTTGGCGAATTGGTGCTGCTAAAAGCAGATCCTTGCCAGAAAGCGTAGTTACCATCTTTTACAGTAACATTGGTATTAGCTACATAAACGCCTGGAGAGGTTTGGATACTTGAGTTTGGATATACAAATATTTGACGTCCAGCTTCAGCTGATACATAACCAGTACCTGTAAAATCAAGTGACTGACCGATATTATTTTCAATTACGTTACCACCGCGGTATTCAGCAAGTGCATAAAGGCTAATAAATTTATAGCTTACTGTAAAGTTTACACCTAAGTTATATTTAGGTGTTGTTCTGCCAAAATTCACCAAATTTCCAGATGTGGTTGGGAAACCCGAATTAGGGTCAACCACTACGCGGCCCTCAGGGTCACGAACAAAATCTGATGTCCTTAACATTGGGAAAGGCTGACCAACAATTGCATATTGGTTACTACCCAGGTATAATTGGGAAACACCCGGTAATAATGAAATAACCTTCGAATCGTTATTAGAGAAGTTAACGCCTAACCTAACCAAAACACCATTGTTAGCTTTTGTTAAAACGTCACCGGTTAATTGAATTTCGTAACCTTTTGATTGGGTTTCACCAACGTTAAGAAGTGACTGGCTGTAACCGGTTGCTATAGTCGGATTTATCGTAACCGTTTGGTTTTTATCATGCTGGTTATAATAATCTAAATCTAAGTTGATACGATCGCCAAAGAAAGCAAAATCAGTACCAATTTCAACCTCTGATGTAAGTTCTGGTTTTAATGTAGGGCTGTAGCTTTTTGAGCTCGCAGTTAAACCGCCTAATGCGCCATAAGGGAAACCAGGGGCCAGAACGTTTACATTCTGGATCTCATAAGGATTAATATCTATGTTACCCACGCGACTTACTGAAGCGTAAATTTTCCAGAAGTTTAAAATTTTGTTATCCTTTAAAAACGAAAGCGCTTCAGTTGGCACAAAAGATAATTTACCGGCAGGATAGCTGAATGAGCGTTCTGCTGCAGAAAGCCTTGAATCCTGCTCGTTCCTTAATGTTGCATCTAAAGTTAACCATCCTTTATAGGATACGTTAAAATCACCGTAGTAAGCGATCTGCCTGATGGTATTTTCACCCTCACTTGCGGCTATCAAACCACCGATGGTATTGATGTTGTAAAAATCCTTTAATAATAGGTTGGCACTACCAGCGGTTATCCCTTTTTGTTGTTGTTGCCAAACCGTGTTACCTAATAAAAGGTCGGCTTTGAAGTCTTTAAAGAAAGTATGGTGAAAATCTAATAACGCATCACCCTGAACACGGGCATAACCTGCACCTGGGCTGCTATTAAAGGATCCGTCGCCGTATTGATATAAATCAACAACAGAACCAGGAGATTTTCCGGTTGATTTAAATAAACCTGGCAGGTTATTTTCACCAAATACATCACTATAAGCATAAGGAGTAAAATCAACTTCCTCCTGTGTTGCACGTTCCTGGGCTATACCAAAGTTATCCGATATACGGTAACTGGCGGTTAACCATTTAGTAGGATCGAGTTTAAAATTCACGTTTGATAATACTACATCCCTGCTGGTATTATGTCTGGTATGATTAGTGATCCAGTAAGGGTTAACGGCATAAGCATCATAATAGTTGCTTGGGTTGCCCATATCACCATCAGGGTTTGAATACAACTTAAGGTTTAAGTTTGCCGGCAACTGCAGTACAGAGGCATATAAACTGGTTTCGCCAAATTGCGGAACGTAATTTACACCGTAAGTACTGATGTCAGTTCTGGTGTAACCTAATGAATAATCAATTGAGAATATTCCGTAAGTTTTGTGCCCTCTAATAGAGAAGGCATTTTTCTTATTACTATCATTAGGCACAATATCTGTACGATATGCATTTTGTGCCGAGATGAAAATTGAGTTTTGAGAATCGCCTTGTGAAAAAGAGATATCATTTTGCTCAGTGAAACCTGTTTTAAAAAATGCTTTAACTGGGCTTATTGGGTAGGCTGAGTATTTAGTTGTAGGCTGAACCCCGGTTGCGCTATCCAACGGGTTACCAATTGGAACAGTTGATCCATCGAATCTTGGACCAAAGTCTTCGTTCTCAAATTTTACATAACCATAAGCAGTTGTAATAGGGTCAACTATTTCTCCTCCAGCTGTACCAAATTGATTTTGCAGTTTTGGATAAAACGCAACTTTCTCAGCCTGGATAGAGTTTCCGTAAACAATAACCGGCTTACCATCACCTGTACCGCGTTTGGTAGTGATTAAAAGCGCACCGTTTGAAGCTTCAGACCCGTAAAGGGCTGCAGCACCTGCACCTTTTAACACACTCACATCAGCAATATCATTCGGGTTGATGGATGATAAAGTAGCCGAAGGGATCGGAACACCATCCAATACGATCAACGCATTGTTATTCCCTTCAAGGGAACGGTTACCGCGAAGAACAACAGACACATTTGGGTCAATACCGTTGTCTAATGTATAAACAGCTAAGCCGGCAACCTTAGCGGTTAATCCGTTAGCGATGTTAGTTACATTAGTTTGAGTAAGCTCTTTTGCTGTAACCTGTGTTACCGCGTAACCTAACTCACTTTTTGGGTGTTTGATACCGAGGGATGTTGTAACAACAACCTCATTTAATTGACTGCTTGCAGATTCCAATGATACATTGATAGTAGTTTTACTGCCCACAGCGATCTGTTGGGCTACACTACCTACAAAGGAAAATACAAGGGTGGCACCGCTGGGTACACTTATAGTGTATTTACCGGCTGAGTTGGTTTGCGTGCCAACAGTTGTGCCTTTTACCTTTACAGTGGCGCCCGGAATGGGCAGGCCATCCTCTTTGGCCGTTACCGTACCAGTAACAGTACGGTTTTGTGCAAATACCTGTGTTACGCATAACATCAGGAAACACAAACTTACTAGTAGAAGTTTTTTCATTTCGTTAATAATAAGATCAGTTAATAGTTAATTAAAGCTAAAAGTAGTGTTTGATTATTAAAAAGTCAAATAAAATCTTAAAAAAGCCCGTTTTTTTTTCAAAAAAGCCCTTTTCGCACTTAAATTTAATAATTTTAGTACTATGTATTGCATAATACAATTTAAAACATATATCTTTGCAGTATGATTGTTGAAAATACACAAACCCAGATGAGGAAAGGTGTTTTGGAATATTGCATTCTTTCCACGATAGCAAAGGGCGAAATATACGCTTCAGACATAATTGCTGAACTTAAGAAGGCCCAATTGCTTGTAGTTGAGGGTACTTTGTACCCCCTCTTAACCCGTTTAAAAAATAATGGACTCCTCAGCTATAACTGGGTCGAGTCAACTTCGGGGCCTCCCAGGAAATATTATGTCTTATCGGAGGAAGGCATAAAAGTGTTGGAACAGCTGGATAAGACCTGGCATGAGCTGGCTTATGCTGTGCAAACGTCCATTGGGGACAGGAAAGTAAAATAAACCGCAAAAAAACAAAGATCATGAACAAAACTATTATCATCAATATAAACGGCATCGTATTTCATATAGAAGAGGATGCTTACGAAGTACTAAAAAACTATATGACGGATGTAAAACGTCATTTTATGAATTCGGCCGATAGCCTGGAGATCACTACAGATATAGAGAACCGCATTGCCGAAATGTTTAATGAAAAATTGGCCAATGAGAGCAAGCAAGTAATTGTGGAGCAGGATGTAAGGGCAGTTATTGAACAAATGGGTACGGTTGAAGATTTTGAGCACGCCGAAGAGGATACAAAAGCTTCATTTAGCAACACCTATTATAATACGGAGGCACGCAGGTTGTTTCGCGACCCGGACGATCACCTGGTAGGCGGTGTATGCGCTGGCATAGCCAACTACTTTGATATAAACGCCGTATGGATCAGATTGGCATTCGCATTCTCGTTCTTTTTTGCAGGTACGGGCCTTGTGTTATATATTATATTATGGATAGTGATCCCTAAGGCTGTTAGCCGTGCCGACCGCATGGCTATGAAAGGCGAAAAGCTAAACCTGCAGGGGTTTAAGAAAAACTTTGAGGAGGAAATGGGCTCCATGCGCGGGCATTTATCCAACTTTCAGAAAGAGACAACACCATTCGTTTATAAGGCGCGTGATTTTGCAGGAGATTTTTTTCATCACCTGGGTGTATTTTTTGCAGGCGCGGGTAAAATCATATTTAAACTGATAGGCGTATTCATATTATTAATGTGTCTCAGCTTTATTATATTCACTATAGTTGGTTTTGTAGCGCTATTGTCTTATGGCCATTTCGGGCCATTCCATGATCTGCCTTACAGACTATTAGCACATCATCACGCTACCTATATATATGTATCGGCTTTCCTGATTGCTGTTATACCTGCGCTAAGCATTATCATGCTGGTATTTAAAGGGATATTTAATGTAGGGATGGTCAGCAGATCTACCGGCACAACCGCTCTTGTCGTATGGTTAGGCTCCATTGGTGTATTTGTATATCTTGTTATAGGTATAGTTTCCGAATTCAGGTCATCTGCCAGTTACAGTGAAACGGTGAACCTAACCCCTACAAAAAACAATGTCTATTATCTAAAGCTTAATGATCTTAAATACCTTACATCTGAGGATAGTGCCAGCTTAAATATAAAGGGGCTTGCACCTAATATAAAGATCAACGATGACGATGATAATAGTTTTGATACCTTTTATCAGCGTAATATCCATTTAAATATTGAGAGAAGCGATGTAAATCAGCCGGTTTTGATCAGGCAATTCCATGCACGGGGAGGCGACTTTAATGATGCTTTCAGAAATGCTCAAAACATCAAGTACATATTTGCCCAGCAGGATACCGTTTTAAAATTTGACGAACGTTTTTATGGTAAAAATGATGACCTATGGCATGATGAGGAAGTTGTTCTTACCTTAAAATTGCCTTTAAACTCCAAAGTAGTAATAGATCAGGATATGGGGCGAATAGCAGATTTCAATGTTCACGATTGTAACGAGCTTAATAAACGCAATGCCGATGCATTACGGGATGCCACCTTTATGATGACCGATAACGGCCTGCAATGCAAAGTGGATACTTTGGTAACTGATACCATCATAAGGAAACACCTGCCAATTGACAGCACAAAACTTAAAGTGAAATGAAAATGATAAGCACATACATAAGCCTGCTGTTACTATGCGGGTTTATGTTGCTTTATTATAATACCACACACCTTAATAATAGGAAATTGATTAGAAAGATATCCTATCCGGCAAAAACACAAGCTGTTAAGCAAAGCTTATCAGCCAGGATCAGTATAAACAGCTTTTCCTTTTTTAAAGACGTGATTGGTAATATAGCACCCGCGTTAAAAAACATAAAATGACGTTTACCGATAAAAATCGGCCGTTCACCTATGTAAATATCATTTTTCGCCGAAAAACTCAAAATCAGTTGTAACCTTCTGTACTGTTTTTGCATCTTAATATAAAATAACATAAACGCCCGCGGCAGTATCCGCAACCCCCTTTTTTGATTTATTCAAAAAAAAAGAGGAACACTCTTTAATGGGATAGCTATTGCCTGAGAAATTGGATTACTAAAATTAACATATCAATGAGAACACATTTTTAACATCCTGCTACCTGCCACCTAACGGTTAGATAACCGGAACGTCAACAACTTATTTAACAACCTAAAAAAAGAGGAAGATCTTTTAACGGCTTTTTATTGCCAAAATTTTAAAAACCACAACCATGAAACCAATTCTACATAAAATATATTTTACGCTGCTGCTGATCATAGCGGCGACGAGTGTTACGTTTGCCCAAACCGATGGGCAGTCGGCAAATGTTACGGGATCATTGCTTGATGAACAGGGTAAACCCATGACATATGCCACAGCCACATTATTAAATGCCAAGGACTCCACTATTGTGAAGAGCACTTTAAGCAATGAATCGGGTGTATATGCCTTTGAACATATTAAAACCGGGAGTTATATTATTAAGGCCACCCCGGTGGGTTACGAGAAGGCATTAACTCAGCCTTTTAATGTAACTCCAAATTCACCCAATATCGTTCTGCCGGAACTAAAAATGCAGCCGGCCACTCGTAGTTTAAGCGGCGTGAGTGTTACCGCTGCAAAGCCATTGATAGAACGTAAGGTGGACCGCACAGTGATGAATGTGGAAAACAGCGTTTTGGCGGCAGGCAACTCGGCAATGGATATACTGGAAAGGGCGCCCGGTGTAAGCGTTGATAAGGACGATAACATCAGCCTAAAAGGAAAGCAGGGTGTAACGGTGATGATCAATGATAAGCTCACTTATCTTACATCGGCCCAGTTAGCCACGTTGCTTCGGTCAACTGATGGCACTACCATCAAATCAATAGAGATCATTACCAATCCTTCTGCCAAATATGATGCGGCAGGTAATTCGGGTATCATCAATATAATACTGAAAAAGAACAAACAGGCCGGTACAAATGGCAGCCTGACCGTTGGAACCGGATATGGCGCATATTGGAAGGATAACCAGACCTTGCAATTGAACCACAAAGAAGGCAACTTGAATATATTCGGTTCGTTCAGCCATAATGATAATAAGCGCATACAGGATATAGGCATCGAACGGATTATTACCGATGGCACAGGAGCAACTACTTATTTCAGGCAGACGAGCCCTATTATTGATGCCGATCATAATAACAGCTACCGTTTTGGGGCGGATTATGATATGTCGTCAAAAAACACCATAGGTTTTGTGGTAACCGGTTATTTTAACGGTGAAAACGATAACATTAATGATAACACATATATAGGCAAGAGTTTCAATGAGGTTGATTCTTCGTTAAATACCATTTCGTCTATTCACCAAACCTATCACAACATCGCGTTTAACCTTAATGACACTTACAAAATTGACACCGCAGGCCAGGAATTAAGCGCAGACCTTGATTATTCACAGTTTAAAAACAATTCGTTTGCTACATATCCAACCTTTTATACCCTGCCAAATATCAGCATTCCGTACAAACAATCTTTTTTAGGCAACCATACCCCCTCAATTATTAATATCCGCACCGCGAAAGTTGATTATATAAAACCCATAAACAAATCGCTGAAGCTGGAAACCGGTTTGAAATTCAGCGATGTAAAAACGGATAATAACCTGATGGAAACGACTGACGAAGCTGCCCCTTATTTAAGCACCAACCATTTTATTTATGATGAAAAAATTGACGCGGGCTATATCAATTTAAATAAGGATTTCAAAGGCTACTCTGTGCAGGCAGGCTTAAGAGCAGAATATACCAGTTCAACAGCAAACGGCGATTCGGCAAATAATGTATCGAATATACCCAGGCATTATCTTAACTTTTTCCCAAGCTTGTTTATCAACCATACCATAAATGATAAAAATGAGATCAACTTCTCCTACAGCCGCCGTATTGACAGGCCGCAGTATGATAACCTTAATCCGTTTGTTTTTCATCTTGATCCATATACCTATCAAAAAGGAAACCCTTACTTAAAACCACAGTACACCAATAACTTCGAATTTAACTACACCTATAATAAGAGTATCACTTTAACATTAGGCTATAGCCGCACTACGGATGTAATAACCGAAGTACCCGGAACAGACCCGGCTACCAAAGTCTCGTTTATAACACAGGACAATTTGCAGGTACAAAACGCCTATAACGCCAATCTTTATGCTCCTTATACCATTACAAAATGGTGGGAAGGTAATGTGAACGCCACCGCGTTTTACCTGGGCTTTAAATCAAACGGATTAGAGGGTGGAAATTTGGACAGGGGCCAGGTGGCCTATAATATCCGCACAACCCAAACCTTCACACCAATTAGCGGCTACAAGGCAGAATTAACAGGAAATTATCAATCAGATCTTACCTACGGGCTTTATGATGTTAAACCCAGGTATTCTGTTGATGCGGGGATAAGTCACGGGTTTGCCAATAAAAAATTAAACGTAAAGCTATCCATGAGCGATATATTTAATACGCTGCGCAATGATGTTAACAGTAATTATCAAAGCACTAATTTGGATATCACCCAAAAACGCGAATCGCGCATCACCAGGTTAACCGTAACCTGGAACTTTGGCAATAACAAAATAAAAGCCCGCGAACACGAAAGCGGCGCCGATGATCTTAAAGGAAGAGTGAAAGGGAATAATTAAGTGGGCAGTTTGCAGTGGGCAGTAAGCGGTTTGCTTGGGCAGTTAAAAACGACTCCTATAGCAAACTGCCCACTGAAAACTGCAAACTCACTTCTTCTTCGCCTTAAAGCTACCGTTGGGTTGAATAAAGGTGGCTTCGGTGATCTTGGCTTCGCCGGGAGGACCGAATTGCAGGTAATAACCGCTTAATACCTTTAAAGCGAACTTATCATTCCCTAAAGGGATCAGCTCATAGTCCGGCTGGCCGGGTACAAGGGCATACAGGGTTTTACCATCCTTAACGTATATTTTTGCGGTTATTCCACCCAATTCATACTCGCCCACATATTTTTGAAGCTCATTTGAGCTGATCGATTTAGCTTCTATGCCTTTGGTAAATAAAAGCGGCTTTAAGCCTCCTTCCAACTGGCTTGTCAAGCCATCGATGTCCCCGGATAAATTCATCCCGAACTGTATTTTCACGCCAGCCATTTGCGAAGTATCAATACCCTCTTTGGGATCTTTATCAAACACATCAAAAATATCGTAATTGGCATGCCGCAGCCAAAGGGTGTGGGTAACTGTTTTTAAGAACAATGAATCATGGCTCACATAAATATGCATCGTGCCATATCCGGGGTTGGTATAGCTACCGGCAAAATCAGCTAATGAATGTGTGGCGGGGTTATGACTTGTAGAAGGTTTCTTTTCTTTTTCTATTTTTTCGGCTTCCTTTTTACCCTTATCAGCTACGCTTTTAAGGTAACTGTTCCAATCATGGTATTTTAGGTTAAGCATCCGGTCGGCAAGTATATTCCTTACTATGCCGGGAACAGTTGAACCATTCTGGTTAGTTAATACCACGATACCTACACTATCAGAAGGGAAAAAGCAGGTGCTGGCCGAAAAGCCATCAATATTACCGCCATGCTCCACCCTATAATGCCCTTCGTATGATGACAGGAACCAACCAAACCCATAATTTGCAAAGTAGATATCAGGATTTTCCTTATTGGGCAAGGCAGCATCAATGATGGATTGTGAACTCATGGCTTCGTTACGGTGCCGGGCAGGGATGATCTCTTTCCCATTATACTTACCATTATTGATCCAGGTGATCACCCATTTAGCCATGTCATTAACGCTGCTGTTGATGGCGCCTGCAGGTGCCATACCATTAATATGATAGTACGCCTGTTTTTTTATAATGCTGTCCTTTTTCACCTCGTACCCGGTGGCAATATCATCGGATTTCTCCAGCTCGGGGATACTCAAATCAGAGCGTGTCATGCCAAGAGGTATAAAAAAGCTTTGTTTGATATTATCTTCCCAGCTTTTGCCGGTTAATTTTTCAACAACCGCCCCTTGCGCCGCGAACATAAAATTATTGTATTGCCATTTTTCTCTTATGCCGTAGGTGGGTTCCATGTATTGTACCCGTTGCATCAGGCTATCGACTGACATGGTGCTAAAAAAATACCACGATAGATCATGCCGGGGCAGACCGGTACGGTGGCTCATCATGTCGCGCAGGGTGATAGTATTGGTCATGGCATCAGTATAGAACTTTAAAGATGGAAGGTAATTATTTACGGGCTTATCAATATCCAGTTTACCGTCCTGTTGCAGCTTGCCTATTAAGGTAGAAGTAAAAGCCTTGGTGCATGAGCCGATAGCGAATAATGTATTAGGCGTTACCGGCAACCGGCCCGCTATATTGCGATAGCCAAACCCTTTAGCATAAACCACTTTATTTTTCTGAACAACCACTACCGCGAAACCTGCCGCATGCCAGTTTTTAAGCACCCGCTGAAAAGCCGTGTCCAAACCCTTAAAGCGGGGGTCTTCAATGGTTGATTGCTGGGCAAACACATGTAGTGTGGCTATACAAAGCAAAAGGGTGATGATCTTTTTCATGAAAGGTTTTTTCAGTTGGCAGTCTTTTTTCAGTTGGCAGTTTTGAGTTGGCGGTTTGCAGTTCTTAAAATTTATCTAAATATATATAATGGTAACGATATACAAGTTGGGACAAATTAATCTTGCTTTTTAATTGCGCTATTTGTAATGTTCATTATCATTAAGTCCTTCTTAGTATCAAAGCTCATCCTCATTTCTACACCTTCAGTATATAGAACCCACGTATTGTCCCCTATTTTCTTATAGGGGCCTTCGACTACATTCTTTATTTCTTTGTGATTAAATGGATAGATTAATTCTAATCTATTGCACGTATCATTTTTATAATGGCAATTTATTCGAAAATAACTTTGATAAGTATATGAATCGCAAGTATCGGTCTTAGAAATTAGGCTGAAATTTGCCGGTTCATTTTCACAATTTTTTCTAATGTCTTTTTTTAAATACCCCGGCTTTATCATATAGCTTTCATTTTGAGTGTTATTTCCTTGTGCTTTTAAGCAAAATGGGGTTACAAATAGGACGAAAAACAGGGTCAATTTTTTCATTGAGTTTAGGTATTTAGATGAAATCAAATGTAATAAAAAGGCCCGTTCGTGAAAACTGGCTTACTATGTTTAAGGGGCTTATTCTTTACGTCTTTCTCTTTAGGTTTTATAAAAAATGGTAACGATATAATATATTACAAAAGATATTTCGATTAGCATAAGTGTCGCAAAACTGCAACTGCCTACTGCAAACTCAAAACTGTTAACTGACTTATTGCCCCACCATAAACACTGAGTTGCTGAACAGCAGTTTGCCGTTTTCCCAAAAGCTGCGGAACAGAGGATCATCCACCATATAAACTACTGAGCCACGGCCAAGCGATTGCACGCCAAACAAAAGTCCATTTTTGATCTTTTCTTTTGCTTTCTGGCCCACAAAGCCCTCTACATAAGCATCCTTTTTAACTGTGCCCACATTCCATCCGTCATCGCCCAGGTAGCTGTACAATACATCGTTTAATTTAAGGGTAAAGTAGTATTTGTCCAACCCAAAGCCCAGCGGGTGGGTGTTATCCATATCCACTTTATAAATAGCGCCGGGCACACTCGACCTTATCGACTCATGATCGCGGTCGGCATATACCTTTACCATATCTGGTTTATCTTTAGCGGCGGTATCCTCCTTATGTTTATCGCCAGGCAGGTTTTTTATGGAGAAGCCTCTTTTATCAACCAGCAAGGAAACTGTATTTTCCATAGCGATCAGCTTACCACCATCATGTACCCAGTTTTGAAGTTTATCGGCTGGAAAATCATCATAATTCCCATCAGGAAATATGGCCACGTCAAAATCATTCCAACGGATGCGGTTAAGGTCTTTATATCTAACCAGGGTGATCGGGTAATTGATCTGCTGTTCAAAAAAATGCCAAACCTCGCCCATCGCTTCAGCCGAAACGCCATCGCCGGTAATTAGCATAATTTTTGGCGGATGGATAAACCTGATAAACCGCGAGCCTATGTCAGCCCCCTTATCAACAAAGCCTGAATTTAACGGCACCAGTTCCCGGTTGCAGTCTGCAGCCGCCCCAAGTACGATATCATCAAAATTGTCGGAATTGTTACCCGCACGCGTGATCACCAATGATCCGGCAGCAAATTTTTTACCACCGGCTTCAAAAGGGGCTTCTGCGCTTCGCACTTTAATGTTCTTTTTCAGTAATTCGGCCAAAAACTTTACATCATTTACCGAACGCCATGCCGATATGTAGGCATAGGCGTGTTTATTGATTGTAGTTGGCGGGGCAGTTAGTACTACGCTGGTTGTTTTCCCCTGCGCCGGTTTTATCGATTCCTTAACCCCATAGGCTTTAAGGCCGTACGCATAGGGTAAGGCCCAGGCTGTAATATCGTAGGTGTTTGAATCGGCTACAAAGGTTTTAGGTTCTAATAATACATTTAACAGTACCGATTTAGGCTGATAGGCATTGATCACCATATCATGACTGTTTATTTCGAATGACTCTGTTTTACCGGTGACATAATTAAAGCCTGTGCTCCCTGCTTTTACACCATAGCCATATTGAATACCGTTCCGGCTCAGCAGGTCAGCCAGTTTATCGATCTTGTCCTGGTTATCATTTTTAATAACGTAGGTTTTGTATTCGCCGGGAGGATTGGTGCGGCTATTGTCAAAGTATTTTTTAAACTCATCCAGCGCTTTTGGCGCATTGGCCGATGCGGCTTCTACGGTGCTCAGGCTGTTGGAAAGATGGTGCGATATACGGTCGGCAAGTGTTAAGGTATCACCGCTGCGGGTAGCGATGGCCAAACCTGCCGCGATACCACCCTGTTCATACGTCATGCCAATAGAGCCGTTATAAATGGGATAGGTATCGCCGTAGGATGGATAAAGCAGGTCGAATTCTTCTTTGGTAAAATACATCCAGCCGTTCTGATCGAAATACTTAGCGTTGTTTTTACCGATAATGGTTTGAAATTCCAGTTGCCAGGCGGTAATATCCTTATGAAAAGGCGCCGCCGCCGGGGCAAAATAGTAGGGCGAATTATACCCCTGCTCGTGGAAATCCACGTGCACCTGGGGCAGCCATTGATTAAATAAGGCTACTCGCGCCTGCGTTTCCCTTTGTGTTTGCCAGGCCCAGTCGCGGTTAAGGTCGAAATAATAATGGTTTATCCTTCCGCCGGGCCAGGGTTCAGAGTGTTCGCGCGATGAAGGATCAGCATCAGGCACTGCCCCTTTTACCGAATTGTAAAAATTAACATAGCGTTCGCGCCCGTCGGGATTTAGGCAGGGGTCGATCACCACCACCGTATTTTTTAGCCAGGGCTGCGTGCGTGAATTTGCGGTATTGGCTATTTCGTAAAGAGCCTCCATAGCCGCCTCGCTTGAGCTGGGCTCGTTGCCGTGTACGTTGTAACTCAACCACACTATAATAGGAGTAGCACTTGCAGTAGCAGTTGAGGATGTACCTAAACCCGCAAGCGAAAGATTATGCTGGCGTATTTCTTCCAGCCGGTTTATGTTTTGATCTGAGGCGATAAACATCACCATTAATGGACGACCCTCATTAGTGGCGCCGTATTGCTGCAGCTTTACATTTTTTGATGTGGCTGCTACGTATTTAAAATATTCTGCAATGCGGAAATGCGGGGTAAACTGTGAACCCAGCTTATATCCTAAAAATTGGGATGGCGATTGAATTTCCTGCGCAAAAGCGATGCAGGCAAAAAGTAGGGTGATCAGTAATAAAGGTATCTTTTTCAGCATATTGAGATAGCTAAGCTATAAATAATTTTTTGAATGTTTATGTAAAACAAGACCGTCCTTGCGAGGAACGAAGCAATCTCTGAAGAGGACAGTCATGAACCTTAATATCTTAATGAGCAAATAGCTTTCTGCAACTAACAATTTATCGTGGAGTTTGATCAGCTTATGTAGGGATTGCTTCGTTCCTCATGACGTGGTGGGTTGGTATGGACATTAAAAATCTGCACATTTGCATATCTTCACATCTGCAAATTGAATACATGACCCCCATACAGGCACTGCAAAAATATTTTGGATACAGCGAGTTCAGGCATCAGCAGGAAGCCATTATTGAGCATGTTTTAAACGGGCAGGACGTTTTAACATTGATGCCTACCGGCGGCGGCAAATCATTATGCTATCAGTTGCCCGCGGTTTTAATGGATGGCCTGACCATCGTGATCTCGCCATTGATCGCCCTGATGAAAGACCAGGTGGATAGCCTGAACGTAAACGGGATATCCGCCGCCTTTTTAAACTCATCACAATCACCGGACGAGCAGCAGCGGATAACCGATCGGCTTAAAAATAACCAGATCAAACTGCTTTACCTGGCACCCGAACGCTTGTTTGGATCAGGAAGCAATTTGATCAACTTTCTAAAATCATTACCTGTTTGTCTCATCGCTATTGACGAGGCGCATTGCATATCACATTGGGGGCACGATTTCAGGCCCGAATACCTGATGCTGGCCGGGTTAAAGAATGAGTTCCCGAAAATACCGGTTATCGCGCTGACCGCTACAGCCGACCAACTGACTCGCAAGGATATCCTGGATAAATTAAACCTGAAGAACCCGGCGCAGTTTGTTTCCTCGTTCAACCGGGCGAATATCACTTACCGGGTGGCACCAAAAAAGAACAGCTTCGATCAGCTGCTTAATTTTTTGGAGGATAGAAAAGAGGATTCCGGTATTATTTACTGCCTGTCGCGCAAATCAACGGAAGCTTTAGCCGCCGACCTGAAAAGCGAGGGCTATGCAGCCGAAGCCTACCATGCGGGTATGGAACATGGCGATAAGGCACGTAACCAGGAAGCTTTTTTACGGGATGATGTAAAGATCATCGTGGCAACCATCGCCTTTGGGATGGGTATCAACAAATCAAACGTGCGCTATGTGGTGCATGTTGACCTGCCAAAAAATATTGAAGGTTATTACCAGGAAACCGGTCGCGCCGGGCGGGATGGATTGCCGTCTGATGCCCTTTTGTTTTATTCTTATGGTGATGCGACCAAACTGAAAGGATTTGCCAGCGTTCCGGGCAACGAGGAGCAAAGTGCCATTATGCTGAAAAAGCTGGATGATATGGTAAAATATAGCCAGTTGCAAACCTGCCGCCGCCAATACCTGATGCAATATTTTGATGAAGAGTTTCCGGACAATTGCGGCTCATGTGATATCTGCCTGAGTGAATATGAAAAATTTGATGCTACGTTGATCGCCCAAAAAGCGCTATCGGCAGTTTACAGGCTGAAGGAAAGATTTGGCAATACCTATGTGATCGATTTTCTGCGCGGTTCCAAAAGTGAAAAGATCAGGGAGGAACATAAACAGCTAAAAACTTACGGGGTTGGCGCGGATATTAGCCGGGCCGATTGGTTTCGGTATATCCGCGAGCTGGTTACCCTGGGCTATTTGCGGGTTAGTGATGATGAATACCCGGTATTAAAACTGACGGCCAAAAGCGATGCGGTATTAAAAGGACTGGAAAAAGTGGAGCTGATCGCGTCACAAACGATAGAGGAAAGGGAGCAGGAAATTATTCCTTATGAAGCCGGTTTGTTAAATGACCTGAAACTGGTTCGGCGGGATATTGCTATAAATGAGAATGTGCCGGCCTATATTATACTTTCGGATGCGGCATTACTGGAGATGGCTACTTATCTGCCCGAAACGCTGGATGAGCTGCGGCAGATCTCGGGTTTTGGCGATGTAAAGCTGGCGCGCTATGGACGTGAGTTTTTGATCCCGGTTAAAAATTATTGTGTAAAACATAGCTTATCATCGCGCATTAAGCAAAAGTCGCCTAAAAGGGAGCGCAAGACGAGGGCCGAAAGAACACCCACTAAGCGGAGAGGTAGTGACACAAAATCGGAAACATTTACTTTGTACCGTTCGGGCAAAACCGTAGAAAGTATTGCTGCAGAACGCAGTTTATCGCCCATGACCATTGAAAGCCATTTGAGCCATTTTGTGCAGACGGGAGAAATGGATATATTGGAACTGGTAAAAGAAGAAAAAATTCCTGTAATACAGGATGCCATTGAAAGTTATGGTTATGAACGACTGGCACCGCTAAAAGAGGTGTTGGGTGATAATTATACTTATGGTGAGATCAAAGCGGTGATTGGATGGATGAATAGGGATAATAATTAAAAACGCCCCACCCAACCCTCCCCGGAAGGGAGGGCTTTAAAAAGTCTCCCCAACCGGGGGAGATTTAGAGGGGGCTCGCAATAACGTTGGAGATAAAATAATGACCACAGAACAACTATACGATATCTACAAACAACACCCGGTTATCAGCACGGATACGCGTAAAATAGCGCCGGGCAGCCTGTTTTTTGCTTTAAAGGGCGATAAGTTTGATGCGAATACTTTTGCAGAACAAGCCATTGCAGCCGGGGCAGCGTATGTGGTGATCGATAACCCGGCTTACCGCTTAAACGAGAAATATCTTTTGGTGGATGATGTGTTAAGCACCTTGCAGGACCTGGCGCGTCATCATCGCAAACAATTAAAAATTCCGGTAGTTGGACTTACGGGAACCAATGGGAAAACTACCACTAAGGAGCTGATCAATTCGGTTTTATCGCAGCATTTTAATACCTACGCTACCCAGGGCAATCTGAATAATCATATCGGTGTACCATTGAGTATTCTTTCTATTAATAATACTCATCAAGCGGCGGTGATCGAGATGGGGGCCAATCACCAAAAGGAGATCGGGTTGCTTTGCAGTATTTCGCAACCTACTCATGGATTGATCACCAATGTTGGCAAAGCTCATTTAGAAGGTTTCGGTGGATTTGAGGGTGTGAAGAAAGGCAAAGGGGAATTGTATGATTATTTTAAAAAATCAGGCGGGGTTGTGTTTGTCAATAGCGACAGCGCGGACTTGATGCAAATGCAATATGACCGGACTTTAAAAAATGTGGTGTTTTATGGAAGCATTGATTTGGAGAACCTGGTTTCGGGGCAATTGACGGAGAACTCACCTTATCTCGCACTGCAATGGACCAATAACGGAACAGGGAAAAGTTATGATGTAAAGTCACAATTGACCGGGGCTTACAATTTGGATAATATATTGGCGGCTATCTCCATCGGGGTTTATTTTAAACTGAGTGCCGAGGAAATCAATGCAGGTATAGCTGGTTATCAGCCTAAAAATAACCGTTCACAAATAACACAGACCGCTACCAACACCCTTATCTGCGATTATTACAATGCCAACCCAAGCAGCATGTTTGTTGCCATCGAGAACATGGGCAAGATAAAAGCAGACTATAAAGTTTTGGTTTTGGGCGATATGTTTGAGTTGGGGGACGAATCCGCCGTGGAGCATGAAGCGGTCATTAAAAAAGCGATGGAAACGGAGGTAGGGTTGAGGATATTTATTGGGGCGGAATTCTATAAGTCCATAGACCATGGACCATGGACCATGGACAAAAATAAATTTTATGCTACTGTTGAGGATGCCATCGCTGCATTAAAAGCCAATCCTATAAAAAATGCTACGGTGCTGATCAAAGGTTCGCGGGGGATGGCGCTGGAGCGGTTGGTTGAGTTATTTTGAAAGTTTTCAATTCCCCTCCATGGAGGGGGTGTGTTGGGACTTGAAGTGGTAGGGGTGGGTTTATTGAACTATGCATGCGGGTTAACCCCTTCCTGCCCTTCCCGGGGGAAGGAATCGCACAGGCCCTGAAGTATTCTGTTCTCTATCTTATCGAAAAATCCGAAATCGAACATCCGAAATCTGAAATTAGCGGGGGGCTGTGAGGTAGGCCAATCTTGCCACTTCTTCTCCCACCAAACTACCCATCGCCACGCCCATTCCATTGCAGCGCACGGCGCAAAACACATTGGGTTGCACTTCCTTTACTATCGGGCTGATCTCCTCACCAAAACCCATGATACCGCTCCACCAGTAATCGATCTCTACAGGCTGACCGGGTAAGATCATTTCATTAAGGTATGCGGTAAGCTGGTCTTTCACCTGTTCCGTATGGCCGAAATTCCACGTTTGTTCTTTTTTAAAGTCGATATTACGGCCACCTCCAAAAAGGATGCGGTTATCGATATTCCGGAAATAGTAATAGCCTTCGTTAAAGTGGTAGGTGCCTTTCAGCTTTAAACCGGGTATGGGTTTGGTTACTAGTACCTGCCCGCGACCGGGTATTACATCCAGTTCAGGATATAACTGCGCTGCAAAAGCGTTGGTAGCCAGTATTACTTTGGTGGTTTTGAAATTGCCCTGTGAAGTAGATAGGCTCACATGATCTGACGAGTGGTTAATAGCATTTACGCTGCAATCGTTCAAAACCAAAACGCCTTCAGCATAAACCCTGTTCAGCAATGTCCGCATCATTTTTCCGGTGTGTATTTGCCCCTCATAGGGGTTATAGATCATGCGGCTGATCCCATTGAAGCCAAAATCAGCAATTTTGGCTTCAGCAACTGAATAAATATCAGCGCTGCCAATTACCTGTTTGAGCAGATCGTTGAAATATGTTAAATGATCCAAGGCTTCTTCGGCTTTAGCCGCTTCGTTATCCATAAACAGCTCGTAGCCGCCGTATTGGTGGTAATCGATGTTATTATCGCCCAAATTCTCCCTCAGACGTTGCAGACCGCGCCATTTGTAATCAACCAGGCGCAAAACTTCTTCTTCGGATGATCTTTTTAAGTATTCAATTTGTTCGGAAAGTGTGCCGAAACAGGCGAAACCCGCGTTTTTGGTACTGGCGCCGCTTGGTAAGAAGCCCCGCTCCAGCACAGTAACCTTTAAATTTGGTTGCTGCTGTTTCAGGTGGAGGGCGGCACTAAGGCCCACAATGCCGCTGCCAATGATGATCACATCAGCATTATCAATAAACGCGGTGCGCTCCCAGTATGAAAATGAAGGTTCCAAGCCCAAATGTAGAAAATCGTTGGGAATGCTTTTTGAAATAGGTGTTATTAGTAGTAAAAAAGCGTGTAAAATCCGCCGTATTGTGTAATTGTTAGAATATCTTCTTTCTGTATCTGTTCAGCCAATACAAACTCAACGAGTTCTTTCTACCCACCAAACTTTTTTGTTTTTAATACTGCCATTGTTGAATATTTACCCGAAGATACAAAACCATATCAAATAAAAACCCCTCCATTAGCCCGAATATATCCTCCCAAAATCCATCAATTTCCCGTTTGGATTTTACTTCTTAATTGTATATTAGTAAGGTGGTAAAATTCAGTTGATTGTGAAGAAAATACTAATCTCACTATTCTTTATATCGGCCCTATTTTTAGCGACTACTAAAACTGATGCACAGGACGTGGGCTCTTTTGATGCCATTATGCTATCGTCCACCATGCCGCCGCAAATGCCGGATCTGGATCAGGCGCCATGCCCTCAGGAGGGCAACCTATGGCAGCCGGGTTATTGGTCGTATGATTCTAACTTGCATGATTATTACTGGGTGCCCGGCGATTGGGTAACCCCGCCACAGGAAGGCATGTTATGGACGCCCGGTTATTGGGATCAGGCTAATGGGCTCTATAACTACCACCCAGGCTATTGGGGAACCGATGTTGGCTTCTATGGCGGAGTATATTACGGTTTTGGTTATTCTGGCTTAGGTTATACGGGCGGGAAATGGAAACACCATCATTTCCACTACAATACTGCCGTTACCCACATAGATAAAAAGGTAGTACATAACACTTATGTAGATAACACGGTTGTTGACAATAACGTGGCCGTTAGCCATATCAGCTTTAACGGGCCCGGCGGCATTACGATAAGATTACGCCCGCAAGAAGAAAGGGCCGTGCACGAACTTCACATACCACCCACCGAGTTCCAGATAGAGCATCAGCTGGCTGCACGGCAAAACCCCGGTCAGTTTGCCTCATTTAATCACGGGCGCCCGGCAATTACGTATTTAAATAAGGCCAATAGCAGAAGTTTTTTATCGGCTGCGCGCAACAGCACCGGCGGGCGTAACAACACCAGCGCGTATACTCCCGGCAGAAGTAACAACACCGGTAGAAGCATTAGCCCTGGCAGAAGTACCAACTCCGGAAGATATACCAATACCAGCAGACACACCAGCACCAGCGGGCATACAAGCAGCCACACCAGTAGTACAAGAACAGGTACTTCGGGCAGCAGCAAGCATTTAGCAAGCACTACACATAATAGCAGTACCCGTACCCCAGCCAAAACCAGTTTTGGCAGTAAAATACACAATGTAACGCAACATGCCACTCAATTTGTATCACGGCAATTTTCAGGAAAGTCGACGTCGCAGCAAAAAACGCAGCAACCAAAAACGCAGCCCAAGGTTCAACCCCGCAAAACTCATACATAGCCCGGCTAAATTTAAGCCCCATTTAAACACAAGGGGTTTTTTTATGATCCGATTTCCGCCTAACCCAATGATTTAAAACTTATTAGTGATCTGGCTGTAGTAACATAAAATACAACCAGTTATGAAAAACATACTAAAAACAGCATTCTTTATAGCGGCGATGTTATTGGCCGTTCCTAAAATATATGCTCAGGTTAGCGTTGATATAAGTTTATCCGCTAACATTGCTCCACCACCAATACCCGAATATGATCAGCCACCATGCCCCGAGGACGATTATTTATGGCAGCCCGGTTATTGGGCCTATGATCAGGATGCCGGTGATTATTATTGGGTTCCGGGAGTTTGGGTAGCTCCGCCTACCGTTGGATTTTTATGGACCCCCTGTTACTGGGGATTTGAGGGCGGCGTTTATGCATTTCACCAGGGTTACTGGGGACCTCATGTTGGGTTCTATGGCGGAATAAATTATGGAGGCGGTTACTATGGTGAAGGTTTTGCTGGAGGAGGATGGCAGGGCGATCATTTTCGCTACAATACTGCGGTAGTAAATGTTAATACTACTATAATTCATAATACTTATGTTGACCGCACGGTAATTAATAACAACACTAATAATCGTACAAGCTACAATGGACCCGGCGGCGTTACGGCAAGGCCCCGCCCCGAAGAGGAACAAGCCATGCGCGAACAACATACACAACCAACCGGCGAACAGGTAGCCCACCAGCAAACTGCACATGCTGACCGCAGTCAATTTGCCAAAGCCACTAATGGGCAGCCCGGTACAGCGGCCATGAATAAAGTGAATGGCGATCATTTTACCCCAAGGGGAGCGGGTAACAATCAACAACAGCGTACACAACCGCAGCAAAATGTGCAACCGCAAGAACAACAGCGTACACAGCCGCAGCAAAATGTACAACCGCAGGAGCAACCACAACGTGTACAACCTCAAGAGCAACCACAGCGTGTGCAACCACAGCAAAGTGTACAGCCACAGGAGCAACAACAGCGTGTGCAACCGCAACAACAACAGCGTGCACAACAGCAACAAAATGCACAACCACAAGTGCAGCAGCAGCAGCGGACACAACAACATCAACAACGACAAAATACACAGTCGCGCCAGCAACGACCACAACGTTCACAACAGCAGCGGGCAAAACCACGCGCCAACCCACGGCCTGCTCAACCACAACGCGATAAGCAAAATTAGAGAGTCTTCACTAAAAGCCCCGCCAATTATTGGCGGGGCTTTTAGGTTATATAATTAGTTTTTTTGAATAAGTGGTTTACCCACAATATATGTCCTGAAAAAATACCTCCAGGGCATGGCCACGATAGGTAATATAACCAACATAAAATTGTGGGCCATGGTCTCAGCCGGTGTTCCGGTCAATTCGTTTCGCTGGTACAGCGGCCAGGCAACAACGATCAGCCAGGCGACTTTATAGACGATCTCAAACAGCACTATTGGCAGCATCTTGAGGGGGCGTAGTATCCCGATAACGGCTATGATGCCGAACGATCCCCACATAAACC
>Ga0206812_1015_pt1 | contig 59577 bp, 57 predicted proteins | sample Alteio_BWOrgCont_54_FD_152912 | JGI IMG/M metagenome (GOLD analysis project Ga0206812, IMG submission 152912) | Enriched cells from forest soil in Barre Woods Harvard Forest LTER site, Petersham, Massachusetts, United States -... | ecosystem: Environmental > Terrestrial > Soil > Temperate forest >... | reverse complement strand
ATAAAGATGAATTTCTGCACCTTTTAAATGTAAGGTAGTGAAATCACGGCTACTCTATCTTATCCTGATTTTTTCATGCATCGTAATAGGGCTAACATGGCCTGCCAGGCTTTATGGGCAGCAACATAACTTGAAACTTTACACTGTGAATGATGGGTTACCCAGCAGTGAAGTATATGGGTCATATCAGGATACCTATGGATACTTATGGGTTGGTACTAATGGTGGGCTTAGCCGCTTTGATGGAAGACAATTTGTAAACTACGGTTTTACTGATGGATTGCCATCGCTTAAAGCGGGGATAGTTTTTCAGGATAGCCGGGAACGGCTTTGGGTAGGCACTAATGCAGGTATGGCGCAATTTAAAAACAACAGGTTTATAACATATCCCTCGAGCGACAACCTGACTAATAGTTATGTGTTCAATTTTACAGAAACAAAAGATAGACGGATATGGGCTTGTACATCAAAAGGCGTATATGAATTTGCAGACACCATTTGGAGAAAAGTGGTCCTTTATCCGGGTTTTGAAGACCGCCCTTGCAAAAACATTACAGAGATAAATGGCGAATTATATGTTTGTTATACTACTGATATTGTTTGCAGAAATAAAAATGGGCATTGGCAGCATATTACTTCTCCGCACAATTATGGTCCCATTTTTAATGTCATGTCCGTGCAGAATAAGCAAATATGGGTTAGTACACGCACCAATATTTATGAAATCCACAACTATCAGCTTGTTCCTTTATACAAACAAAGTATGTCTACCAAAAACTATTTTTCTTATTTGGTGGATTCAAAAAAACGCCTCTGGCTCGGAGAGGAAGATTTATTGAAAATTTCGAAACCCGGCGATTGGCAACATTTTTTCAATTCAATAAATCAATCTGGTTATCACCCTTTGATTAATGAAGATTCAAGTCATAATGTATGGACAGGTTCAATGGAGGGTTTGTTAAAAATAAAGGATATCGCTTTCACCATCCTGGATAAAAATAATACTGTTCCGACCGATGGCATATACAATATTATTGCGCTTCCTGATAATAGGATGCTATTGTCATCAACTGGGTTGTTTCTTTACGAGAACAATAGCTGCAAACAAATAATACCACCATTATCCCCCGGCAATGAAAATTATTACAAAGATATTGTTGACGCCTACACTTTCGATAGCAGGAACACGGTTTGGATGATAACCCGTTTTAAGAAATTTCTACACTTTAACGGTAAAAAACTGGATGATTTTTCAGCTGCATTACACCTTAAAACAACAGAACATGTTTACGATTTGGATTATGTAAAATATAGAGATCAATTTTTTATTTGTGCCGATTCTACCTTATTATATGGAAATCCTGAGAAACTTACTGTCTTTATCCCGCGTAACACCGGGGTTCCAATTATTAAGCCTACACGGGTACATGGGACCAAAAATGGCTTGCTATTATTATACCTTGACGGGAGGGGGGTATATTGTATAGATGCTGCAAATAACCTTATTTCACTCATTAAGGAAACCGGAATTGACGGCACTAAAAAAGGGATTGAATTGGGTGTTAGTTTTTATGAAGATACGGGTAATAGCTTCTGGATAACCGTTCCCGGTTTGGGTTTGTACCAATATGGGTTTGCAAAGAATAAATTACCCTATTTAAAAAACCATATCACGGTAAAGGATGGTTTGCAGAGTAACAACATTGCCAGCTTAATAAATGACCAGCAAAACAGGCTTTGGATTGCAAATAATACAGGATTAGATATATTACAAAAAAACAAGACCGGCAGGTGGGAAGTGTTTAACTATGTAAAGGATGAAGATCTCGGCATAAATGTAACGGACTACCTAAAACTTGTATCAAATACCAGTGGGGATGTATGGCTTTCTTCACCCCAAAAATTAATAAAATTCAATACCGCTAATGTCAGGCTTTATAAAGAAACACCTCGTATTATCATTGAAAAAGTATCCCTTGCTTTTAAGGAAACAGACTGGAATAAATTAACGGACTCGTTGTATAGCTATTTCCAATTACCATATAACCCTGTGTTGAATTACAGCCAGAATTCCCTCGGTATATTTTTTAATGCCATTGATCTTTCTACCTCAAATTCCAACCCAGAATATTCCTATAAATTATTACCACTCGATACTTCATGGAGTATTCCATCCAGGACTAAATCGGTTTCGTTTGCACAATTGCCTGCCGGAAAATATCAATTTCTTGTACGAGCAAAAGACATGGCCTCGGGTTGGAGCAAACCGGCCGTGTTCAGGTTTATGATTACCCCCCCTTTCTGGAATAGGTGGTGGTTCCGCATAATTATTCTTGCAATTGCTGCCCTCATTATTGTCAGCATTTTCAGAGCAAGGGTAAAAAAAATAAGAGGAGATGCCTTTATAGAAAATCAACTAAAAGAGCTGGAGATGAAAGCCTTGAAAGCGCAAATGAACCCGCATTTTATTTATAATGCGCTCAATTCTATCCAGGCCCTGGTGGCAAGCGATAAAAAGGAAGAAGGTATACATTATATAGGTTCATTTTCGAGATTACTGAGACAGGTGCTTGACAATTCGGAAAATAACGTAATAAGTTTAGATAAAGAGCTCGAGACAATAGGCCTGTATATTCAGCTCGAATCGCTCAGGATGGATATGCAACTGCACTACAAAAAAATCATCCCCGAAAATATAGTAACTGAATTTGAAAAAATCCCCCCGCTCATTTTGCAGCCATTTGTTGAAAATGCTTTATGGCACGGATTAAGCCGTAAAGAAGGAGATAAGGAAATAAAAATTACAGTTAGTTTAAATGCTGCCTGGTTAGTTTGCGATATCACGGACAACGGTATCGGCAGAGAAAAAGCAGAGGAATGGAAAAACAATTCAGTAGCAATCCATCAGTCAAGAGGAATTGACATCACCCGAAAAAGATTAATTGATTTTAACGAAGATGAATTAGTTGCCCCAATAGAATTTTTCGATTTGTATGATGATAAAAACACCCCATCCGGAACTCGCGTTACTGTGCGCATAAAACGAAAATTCAATTCTATTTCCTTTTGATTTACTAAATCAAACGACTGTTTCAAACGCTTTATTCCGCACTTCACTAAATAGCACTTCGAAGCTGCATTCTCCAACAGTATTTTTAATTATGGATTTCTTTTTAGCCATTCTGATGTTGTTAGTTGTAATACTAGTCGGCATTTTTTGGGAAGAAATCAGGTACTGGATATTTCATAAAAAACATAAAGATGAATAGCGAAAACATGCTATTCTAAATAAGCCTTATCACAATTTTAATATTCGCAACACACTAATTTATTAAACCATATCAAATCAAAAGGAGTTATCATTATGAAAAGAAAAATTGTATGTTCTATTGGAGCAATTTTATTTATTGTAATAATTTGGGAGTCATGCAAAAAAGGCACACCGGAATGCGGTGGTGAGCTTACAGTTACAACCAGCAAAGTTATTGCAACCGGTCTTAACGATCCGCGTGGGTTAAAATTTGGGCCGGATGAGAATCTGTATGTTGCCGAAGGGGGCATAGGAGGAACCAATCCCACCATTGGCTGCGCCCCGGTTCCCGGCGCCGGCCCCTATACGGGGAGCGATACAGGCAGCCGCATATCCATGATCAATCAGCAAGGTGTGCGTACTACTGTTGCTGATCATCTGCCATCCTCCACAGCATCAGCTGCCGTTGGAAATTCAATTAGCGGCGTAGCGGATGTTCAATTTATTGGCAACACGCTGTACGGGGTTCTTGCAGGTGCCGGTTGTTCGCATGGCGTACCGGGCATTCCAAATCAAGTGTTTAAGGTAAATCACGATAAAACCTGGACCATGGTTGCCAACACCAGTGAATTCCTGATGAATAATCCGATAACAAATCCTGATCCTAGTGACTTTGAGCCCGATGGGACAGCGTATAGTATGACTAGTGCCCATGGTGACTTATATATTACACAACCAAATCAGCAGGAGATCGATCGCATCTCGCCAACAACAGGCCAGATCCAGCGTGTAGTGGATATTTCAAAGCTTCACCCCGGAAACGGCGGTACCTGGATCGGTCCTACATCCATGGTTTATCACGACGGAAATTTTTACTTCGGAACGCTTACAACCTTCCCTTTAGTACAGGGCGCTGCCAAAGTTTATAAACTTTCGCCCGATGGGACTTATAGTGTTTTTGCATCAGGCTTTACCATGATAACCGGTATCGCATTTGATGACCATAACAGGTTATATGTTTTGGAAAATACAGTAGGCGCTCCCGGCCCGACCCCTGGTTTGGGTGATGTTGTAAGAGTTGACCCGTCTGGCAACAGGCAAGTAATAACTTCAGGTCTTCACTTACCTACCGCCATGACGTTTGGCCCTGACGGAAAATTGTATATTTCCGATTGGGGTATTGGCCCTCCGGGATTAGGGCAGATAGTTCAAATTAGTTTTCAATGCGAGATAGTTCACGGGGATGCGAAGCAAGATTGATGATCATATTGAATAATGGGAAAAACAAACACCCTGGTAAATGGCTTTACCAGGGTGTTTTTATAATTATTAACTTCAAATAGAAATCTACAGTCGCCCGAAAAATTCAAATTTTATATTAATATCGCCTTACCTTAAAGTCGGATATACCGCCGCTCATGTGGATGTATATTTTATTTTTTGCGGCATCAAAGTTTGTAGTTTCATAATGCCCATCATCCTTTTTGGTAAAACCATCAAAAGTGTTTGATGATAACCCCGAATCTGTTTCTATGTGGCATGCCGCATTTTGAGGGATTTCAATGGTTACTTCTGATACCCCTGTTGATACATTGATATTAGTAGCAGCTAAGGGCTGGCCCACCCTTACGGTGAAAGATGCTGCACCACCGCTTAATTTCAATGACCTCAGTTTAAATTTGGTCAGATCAAAATCAAGTTTAGTAGCGCCGGTTTCTACGTTAATTTCCCATTCAGGATTAACGTTCAGTTTCATATCAGCTGTGTTTGACTTATCATCGCCCCAGTTAAAATGGCCCTTATGATCTTTCATACTGAAATCCACCACATAAACTGAATCTTCCTGGTGATGGTCTAACTGGTATTTACCAAAAAACTCTTTGGTATTAGCTGTAAACAACTGGTTGGTAGTATCACTTAGATTGTAAGTTGCGCCGCCGCCGCTAATATTCAACCGTGCTACATGTGCAGTAGCTGCCGAAAACGGTTCAGTAAATACACTGTTACCCTGAACTTTTACCAGGCCGCTTTTACTGCTGCCATCATCGTCGCTATTATCATCGTTGTCATTATTGCTATTATTGTCGCTGTTGTCGTCGCTATCATTGCTGTTGTTGTAGTAGTAATGTGGCCACCACCATCTTCCCCTGTCATTAAAATTACCAAACACCAGCAAAGCAAATCCAGCCACAACAACCGATATTTTTAATATGGTAGCCCAGGGCGATTTGTTATTAGCAAACACCAGGTTAACACCACCGATCACTAAAAATATGGGCCACAAGTGAAATAAATTACCCCAGTAAAAATGGATCACATGAAAATTATGCAGCAGAAATATGGCGCCGATCATCACCAGGATCAGGCCTGGTACTAATTTATCGTTTCTCATCGTCTTAAATTTTTAATACTATTAACTAAACTGTTGGTGCACTGTCTGCCTCGGGATTCTCAGCCGAAGGGGTAGCTTCGGTAGCATTGCCTGCTGTTGTATTGGTATCGGTAGCCTCAGCTTGCTGCCAGTCTTTCTTTTCCCATGGTTTTTTTTGCTGACCGCTAAAGATCAGTACGGCTCCCACGCCTACCAGCACAAGCGGCCACATCCTGCTAAAATCCCACCAATCAGGAATGATATCGAAATCATCCAGCAAAATCGAACCACCTATCAAGATCAATATAACTCCGAATATGAGCCCGACCGTTGATGTGCTCTTTGGCTGTGCCGGGCTTGGAAAAGGCTGATTTGGGAATGGCTGGTTCGGAAACGGATTACCTCCAAACTGGTTAGCCTGAAAAGGATTGCCCTGAGATGGGTTTTCCATGCCTGGCGTTTGCGGTGGTACTTTATAATCTACCGTGGGGTTATTGTAGTTATTGAAAATGTACCCTTTTTTTGGCAACACTATCCATAAAACAATGTAAGGTATAAACCCTATGCCCATTATGATAAACGTAAATGCAAACAGCAAACGGACTATGGTGACATCTATTTCAAAATACTCGGCTAAGCCCGAACAAACACCGCCTATCACTTTGTGGTATTCGTCTCTGTATAGTTTTTTTTGCATGGTATGTATATATTTAAAATTCTAAACTTTAATTTCTAAGCTCTAAATCCGGGTAAACCTACTCACCATCTCACACTTGCCCGCCAACCGGCCTTATTATAATTTCGTCCACATTTGCACCGGTGCTCATCTTATAAATATTTACGATGGCCGAAGCGATATCTTCCGGTGATACAAATTTGTCTTTATCCACCACCACGTCTTTCCATGAATTTGTTAATGTCGATCCGGGAATTATGGCGGTTACTTTTACATTGTAGGGCTGCATCTCCAGCCTCATTACTTTATTGAGACCAAGCAGCGCAAATTTTGTTACACTATATGAACCGGCCTCAGCAATAGGGTTTAATGCAGCTACCGAGCATATACTAAAGATATGGCCCTCACGTGCCTCCATCATGGCTTTACCAAAATAGCGGTACAGGTGATAGGTAGGCATTAGGTTGGTATGCAATTGCTTGTCAAAAGCAGCTTCGCCCTCGTCCAATATGCTGGTGTGGTCATACATGCCCAGGTTATTTACAATAATGTTGATAAAACCCAATTGCTCCTGTGCAACACCTGCAAATTGCAGCAATTGTTCTTTGATACTACCATCAGCCAATTGCGCTACTACCTTTATGTCAGGGTTGATTTTTAGCAGTTCCTGCTTAAAGTCTGCCAGTTCCTTCTCATTCCTCGAGCAAACTGCCAGGTTTATTCCTTCTTTGGCAAAAGCGATGGCGATGGATCGGCCCATGCCTTTGGTTGCACCGGTAATGAGAGCGTTCTTCATTTAATGTTTCAATTAGCTTGTTGTAAAACCCTATTGTTTTAATACTACAAATCTAACTTTGATTTTAACAGAATTAACAAGCTTTTGGGGAAGCACCACAAAATTTTCGGTAAACCGTAGGAAAAAGACGGTAAACGGTATCTCCATCGTGTATCTGCAAACAAAATTTTTAGGAAAGATGCGCCCCAGTGTTGTAGAATACAATCCCCATTTTGGCGACAGTTTTAGTAGTAATTACCTAAAATATAGCTATTCTGCCCCAAGAAAAGCCTTTCTCAAAAAAAGGGAACGCTTGTTGCATAGGTTTAAGAGTACTAACAAAAAATAACATGAGCACATACACACTAGTTGGAATAATCATCACCTTAACGCCACTTGCGCTAATCATCACAACACTGATTATCAGGGGCAAGAAATTGTTTGATTAATACGCTGCCTGTCATCACAGGTAATGTGCGTCTGGTTTCAGTCTTGAGCTGAAACTCAATCCCGTGGCCGGCACCACTATCCCTTAAACCATACTTCATATACCGTGTAAGCAATTCGTTGCCGGTATTTATCCTAATATGATATTATTACTGTCGCACACAGTAATTTTAATATTCATCGTACCCAAACATTCTTTCCGTATTAAAAGTAATTAAGTGTGATTGCGAAAATGACACTTGTTTGTCTCTAAGCGCTCCAACAAAGACGGAAAAAATGTATTTTTAGCCGGATTATACATTTATTGAATGTTTCATAGTTTAGGCAGATACATACTCTTATTACGATTAAGTTTCCAAAGGCCCGAAAAATTCAAAGTTTACTGGGCCGAGGTTATGCACGAAATGGTATCCGTTGGGGTAGGCTCATTGGGCATTATCTCCATCATATCCCTGTTTATTGGCGCGGCAACCACCATACAGGTAGCTTTTCAATTATCCAGCCCGCTTGTTCCGCGCAGTATTGCAGGCAGTATTGCCCGTGATTCAAACATATTAGAATTTAGTCCTACTATATCCTCACTTGTATTGGCAGGCCGGGTTGGTTCCAGCATTGCGTCACAAATTGGTACCATGCGTGTTACCGAACAAATTGACGCATTGGAGATCATGGGCGTTAATGCTCCCGGATATTTGATAGCCCCCAAAATTATAGCAGGCGTAACCATGGTGCCCCTGCTGGTAATTGTTGCCATCACGTTAGGTTTAACAGGCGGATACATTGCCTGTATCTTATCCGGGGACGTAACCCCTGCTGATTACCTGGCCGGCGTACATGATGGGTTTGATGGTTTAACTGTAAGGGTTGCCCTGGTTAAAGCTGTTGTATTTGGCTTTATCATCGCTTCTATTTGTGCTTACCAAGGGTTTTATACTTCGGGCGGGGCGCTTGAGGTGGGGCAGTCAGCTACAAGGGGTGTGGTATTCAGTTGTGTTATGATCCTATTTGCCGATTTAGTAATCACCCGTTTAATGCTATGATCGAGATCAGCGATATCCATAAAACCTTTGGTGATAACGAGGTATTGAAAGGCATAAGCGCCGATTTTAAACCCGGGAAAAACAATTTGATTATTGGCGGCTCAGGTTCGGGCAAAACCACGCTATTGAAATGCATTGTTGGCCTGCATGAGCCTTCTGAAGGTAAAGTATTTTACGATAGTGAATGCTTTACCACGATGGATTTTAGGGAACGTGTGCCTATCCGTAAACAAATAGGTATGCTTTTCCAGAACTCCGCTTTGTTTGATTCCATGACGGTTGAGGAAAATATCATGTTCCCGCTTAACTTGTTTACCAATATGCCTAACAGCGAAAAGCTGGACAGGGCCAATTTTTGTCTTGAAAAGGTAAACCTGGTAGGAAAAAATAAATTATATCCTTCTGAACTTTCAGGCGGGATGAAAAAGCGCGTAGGCATCGCACGGGCAATTTCCATGCAGCCGAAATATCTTTTTGTTGACGAACCCAATTCCGGGCTCGACCCATTGACCTCCATCCTGATCGATAACCTGATCAACGAGATAACCGAAGAATTTAATACCACTACCGTTATCGTAACGCACGATATGAACTCGGTAATGGGTATAGGCGATCATGTTTTATTTTTAAACAACGGCGAAAAATGGTGGGAAGGCACAAAAGAACAGATCGCCCACACCGATAATAAGGAACTGAACGAATTTGTATTCGCCAGTAAGTTTATGCGGGCGGCGAGAGCGAAACTTTAGTTTGCAGTTATTAGTTTGCAGTGGGCAGTTTAGTCTATCCATCATGCCTCTGCGATGTGTTATTTAAAGCAATGATTATATTTGCAAAAAACTATCACATATATTACTGCAAACTGCCCACTCACAACTGCAAACTGAACAAATGATCCAACTACTTACACCCACGCACTGGAAAGATTACGAGCTGATCGATTGCGGCGATTTTGAAAAATTGGAGCGTTTTGGGAATGTTATCTTGATAAGACCCGAACCGCAGGCTGTATGGAGCAAAGCTTTACCCCAGGCAGAGTGGCAGCGATTACATCATATTAAATTTAAGGGCCGCTCGGCAACATCAGGCGAATGGGTGAAAAAGACACCATCCACGCCAGACCGCTGGCATGTAGAATATAAAAACCCAGAGGTGGCTATTAAATTCAGGCTGGCGTTAACTTCTTTTAAGCATTTGGGTATTTTTCCTGAGCAGGCGGTAAACTGGGATTGTATCTCCCAAACCCTCAAAAAGTTCAAAACGCCACAGCCCAAAGTATTAAACCTGTTTGCCTATACCGGCGGCGCTTCGTTGATCGCGCAGGCGGCAGGGGCCGATACCACGCATGTGGATTCCATCAAACAGGTGGTTAACTGGGCCAATGAGAACCAGGAATTATCTGGTTTAAAAGATATCCGCTGGGTGGTGGAGGACGCGTTGAAATTTGTAAAACGCGAGTTAAAACGCGGCAAAAAATATAACGGCATCATCCTCGATCCGCCAGCTTACGGCCATGGGCCTAATGGCGAAAAATGGAAACTGGAAGACCATATCAATGAAATGATGCAGGATGTGGTGCAATTACTTGATCCGCAGGAGCATTTCCTGATTTTGAATACTTATTCACTTGGGTTCTCATCCATCATAATCGAGAACCTGATCAAAGGCGCCTATCCAAAAGTGCAAAACCTGGAAACAGGCGAGCTTTATTTGCAGGCTACATCAGGGGTGAAATTACCTTTGGGGGTGTTTGGAAAGTTTGCGAGTGTGAAGGTTTAAAATTCTAACGTACCAAAAACGCCATTGCGATAATCTGCTATGGCCTGTTCTGTTTCTTCGGCTGTATTCATCACAAAATTGTCTTTGGCTGCCACCGGTTCATCAATAGGTTCGGCTGAGAGGAATAGTATTTCCGCATCTTCTTCGGCAGTCAGGATGATCTCGTCATTTTCTTTTTCAAAAACAACCAGGTTATATTGTTTTACGGTTTCCTGGTTGATACAAACGCTGCCTTTCGCCACATACAATAACGTCCAGTAACCGGGTTCAGCTACAAACTGTACCTGTTTGCATTTTTTGATACTGCCGATGATCGAAATAACAGGTGTAAAACTTTTCATCGGGCCTATTTTGCCCTCGTACGATCCACTGGCCAGGCGAAGATCGACCCCATCCTGCTGCAGCACCTGCGGCTGTTCATCTTTTGCTGCCGATTGATAGGAAGGTTCATCCCATTTATGGGATTTGGGCACATTTACCCATAGCTGCAACAACTCCTGTGTGCCGCCTTTTTGTAACAGGCTGGCGGTAGGCCCCTCGCTGTGCAAAATGCCTTTACCCGCGAACATCCATTGCACATCACCTGCTTTTATTACCTCATCATGCCCGGCATTATCTTTATGATAGCCTTCTCCCTGCAACTGAAAGGTAACCGGTGCAAAGCCGCGGTGCGGATGAGGATGTATCCTTAATTCCTGTCCTGGCTCCACAAACTGTGGCCCCAAATGGTGCAGTACAATGAAAGGATTGGCAAACCTGAAGTCCCTGTGAGGCAGCGGCTGCCTCACAGTTTCCTCTTTGGTGATCTGTTTTTCCCTGCCTTCCAGGATATGAGTGATTCTCTTCTTCATTACAAATTGTTAAACTTATTAATCCAGCACACCGAATTTCCCTGCCTGGAAATCATGGATAGCTTCCACTATTTCTTCCTGTGTGTTCATTACAAACGGACCGTAACTTGCAATAGGCTCGTTGATCGGTTCGCCACTCAACAATAATAACACGCTATCTTCAGCAGCACTTATGCTTATTTCCTCGCCTTCATTTCTGAACAGGATAAAACTATGCTCGGCAGCTTTCTCGCCGTTCACTTCCACATTACCGTTGATCACCAACATAGCTGTATTGTGAGCAGCAGGCGTGCCGAAGCTTACAGTGCCACCTTTTTTAAGCTTGATATCGAACAGGTTTACCGGCGAATAAGTACTGGCAGGGCCTTTTACTTCATTAAATTCACCTGCTATCACATTCACTACACCTGCATCACCGGGCAATTGCACTTTACCCATCTCACCGCCAGTAATAGCCTGGTAGTGGGGTGTTGTTGATTTGTCCTTTTTAGGGAGGTTTACCCAAAGCTGTACCATTTCAAAAGGGCCGCCTCTTTTTGAGAACTCTTTTTCATGATACTCTTTATGCAATATACCGGCTCCGGCTGTCATCCATTGCACATCGCCGGGATTAATGATACCACTGTTGCCTGTACTGTCGTGATGGGCCACACTGCCTTTGTAGGCGATAGTCACTGTTTCAAAACCTTTATGCGGATGTACATCCACACCTCTCATCCTTTCAGACGGGCCAAAATCAAATTCGGCGTTAAAATCAAGCATCAAAAAAGGACTTATCCTTTGTTGTGAAATACCTGCGCCGGGTATCATATTATAAACACGGAACCCATCGCCAACCATACCGGGGCGGGCCGGACGGGCTATTATCTTTTCAATTAACTTTTTCATTTCTTCTCTCCTTTTTGAGTAGAACAAAGATACCTCAACCATCACACCGCACAAATAATGCAGGTTAAGAGAAAAACTTAATGCAGATTAAGAAAATGTTTTTTTACTGATAGCAATGCGGGAATAGATTAGCCTAATTGGGGAATGCCCTTGAGCTAAACATATTGCGCATGGTCAACTCACCCCGACGTCGCTACGCTTGTCACCCCTCTCTCCGCCAAGGCGGAAAGAGGGGATTATAAAAAAATCAAAAAACCCTCTTTGCGTAGCAGAGAGGGTGGTCGAGCGAAGCTAAGACCGGGTGAGTCAATTATCCGCTTTGATTTTATACAACAAACACTTAACCCTATTTTATGATCATCGTATTCAGCATCTTACTCAAAAATTCGGGCGTAACACCAATATAGGATGCTACCTGCTTTTGAGGCAAACTACGTATAAGCGAAGGGTATAGCTGGCAAAAATTGGCGTACCGCTCCATTGCCGAAAGACTAAGGTGATCTATCTGGCGGTACTGGTAAGTGGCCAGCGCATTTTGTGCCAGTATCCTGAAATAATGTTCAAATTTTGGCATCCGGAGCAAGAGCGCATCGAAATCAGGTTTAAGCATGAAGATAATTTCGCTGTCCTCTATGGCGTCGATATTCAATCTTGCAGGTTTTTGGGTAAGAATACTGTGCATATCCGCTATCCACCAACCGGGCGGGGCAAATTGTAGCACATGCTCAAAGCCGTTCTTATCAACAGCATAACTGCGCAGGCAGCCTTCGGTCACATAGTTGAGTTTTGAGTTGATCTCGCCTTCTTCTAATAGCAACTGTTTTTTCCTGACCTTCTTTTGGTGTAAAAGCGAAACAAAATATGCTTCTTCCTCTTTTTCGAGACTGATATGTTTGGCGATGCCGGATAATAAAAGCGTATGATCCATCGTAAAATAGTGTAGTACGGGTTTGCGTGGCCGATGCCACATCCCACATAAACAAATTTGTAAATATTTAATTGATATTAGGTCAAACGGACCACATTTACTAAATATGTGGTGTGGAATATTACAGCCCGGAATGTTTGCCAATATTGTTATTTTTGACGTCAATACGGCAAAAGGCGAATCGACTTTTAAACATCCGCACGCATATTCAACAGAGTTTAAATATGTTTTGGTAAACGGTAAATTAACTGTTGATAAGTTTAAGCATATTGGTACCCGAAATGGTGCTATTTTGCATGACCCAGAATATCAACAAAATAATTAAAATGAAATTTAAAAAAATCGCCCTTTCTACCTTCCTTGTTCTGTTTTCATTGGCTCTTTTTACTAATTGCAGTCAAAATAGTAATGCCGTAAAAGCTGCAAATAAAACCGCTTCAAAGTCAGATACTACAAAAAAATCTGCTGATACGGTTGCAAAGGCAGTAGTGTATCCACCCATAAACCATGCGCAGTATGATTCATTAATGAAAAAACTGGCCCACGGCGATACAAGCGGCAAATGGCCAGTAAAAAACACCCCATATCCTTTACCGGGGGCTATTTTACCTTATAAAAGGGTGGTAGCATTTTATGGTAACCTTTACGCCAAAAAGATGGGCATTTTGGGCGAACTGCCTCCAAAAGAAATGCTTGCCAAGCTAAAAGTCGAAGTAAAGAACTGGGAAAAGGCTGACCCTACAACGCCTGTTCAACCGGCATTGCATTATATAGCCGTGGTAGCGAGCGGCGATCCGGGTAAAGACAATAAATACCGTCATCGTATGCCACTCAGACAAATTGATACGGTTTTAGCGCTTGCAAAAAAAGCCCATGCCATTATATTTTTAGATGTGTAGGTGGCTTTAAGTAATATACACACCGAACTGCCCTTGCTTGAAAAATACTTAGCCATGCCGCAAGTACACTTTGGTATGGACCCTGAATTTTCCATGAAAGACGGTGTTACCCACCCCGGCAAAAAAATCGGCACTTATGATGCCGATGATATCAACTACGTATCAGATTACCTGGCTAAACTGGTAAGAAAATACAACTTGCCTCCAAAGATTTTAATTGTGCACCGTTTCACAAAAAAGATGGTGACCAACTATAAAAATATAAAGCTGCATAAAGAAATACAATTGGTAATGGATATGGATGGATGGGGCGAACCTGATCTGAAAACAGGCACTTACCGCTATTTTATCCATGACGAACCGGTGCAGTTTACAGGATATAAATTATTCTATAAGAACGATATTAAAAAGGCGCCTCACCACATGCTCACCCCTGCGGAGGTGCTGAAGTACAAGCCTTATCCGATTTATATACAGTACCAGTAGTTCAGTTGGCAGTGGGCGGTGGGCGGTTTGCAGTTTGCAGTAAAAAAATCAAAAACTGCCAACTGTAAACTGATAACTGCAAACTTGACTACGAATTCATTAATCCCATGATTAAGTTCGGTATCATCGGTTGCGGGCGTATTAGTCACCGGTTTATGCAAGGGCTTAAACAGGTGGCTGATGCTTCTCTGGTTTCTGTATGGTCACGTCGAGCTGAATCTGTTAACAAATTTGTTGATCAGTATGGCGGTATAGCCTGTAATAGCCTAGATGAATTGCTGGCAAGTGATATCGATGCGGTTTATATTGCCACCCTCCCCGATAGCCATGCTGAATACAGTATTACCGCACTAAATGCAGGTAAACATGTATTGTGCGAAAAGCCTGCTGCTGTAAATCTGGCACAATTGGAGCCTGTTTTGCAGCTTGCCAAATCAAAAGGGCTGCTTTTTATGGAAGGTATGAAACCGCCTTTCTACCCTTTATATAAACGTTTAAAAGAACATTTGCTGACCGATCCTATCGGTCCGGCTGGGTATGTGCGGGCTGGTTCTGCAGTGATGGATTGCCCGCCGGGGCACCCTAATTACAGTTATGACCTTGTAGGCGGTTCGTTGATGGGGATAGCCCCTTATGAATCCTTCCTGGCGCTCGATTGGCTTGGCCCAATGACTGATCTGCAAGCTATGGGCCGGTTTAGTGGGAAAGAAATAGATATGTTTTCCATCTTCCAGACACAGCATCAGGAAGGATACGCCCAGCTTTATTGCGGTTTCGACCTGTATGGCAAAGGTGATGCATTGATAGCCGGTACATTGGGCCATATCACCATCCATAAAAACTGGTGGAACCCTGCAAAAGCAACTATTGATTATTTTGACGGGCATTCCGTTGAACTTAATGAACCCTTTATCGCAGGCGGCCTTAATTATGAAACCGAACATTTCTGCGAGTTGATCCGCAAAGGGCAAACTGAGAGCCCTATCATCACCCACGAATTATCCCGGCAAATGATGGCAATGCTGGATGAAGCACGGAGGCAGATCGGGTTGAAGTTTAAGGGGGAATAAGCCCCACCCAAACCCTCTCCGCTGGTTAGCGGAAGGGCTTAAAAGTTTTAAAAGTCTCCCCTACTGGGGGAGATTAGAGGGGGCCTACTTCGCCTGCAACACCACCGTTGCTCCCTGCAATCCTTTTGATGATGCTGTAAACGTAATACTACCCGGTTTTTCTTTGGATTGTATAATAGCCAGTGCCAGGCCGTTAAATGCATGGCGATAGTTGGCTTTGAACGGATCATGATCTGTTTCTAAGCCGTTATCAACGCTGGCAATAAAGGCATTGCCGTTAATTTTAAAATTCACAAGGTTATCGGCATCGGGTACTACATTGCCATCCTTATCCAGTATTTTTACGGTGATGAAGGACAAGTCCTTGCCATCGGCTTTGATATTTTTACGATCGGCAATTAGTTCAATTTTGGCTGGCTTACCTGCAGTGTGTATTTCACTGGTAAGCACTACCTTACCATTTTTGCGCGATATGGCTTTTAGTGTTCCAGGTTCATATTTTACGCGCCACATTACATGCAGGTCGTCGCCTTCTTTCTTTTTAACGCCCAATGATTTGCCGTTCAGGAACAGTTCCACTTCATCAGCATGGTTATAATAGGCCCATACATCAATGGTTTTACCAGGCTCCCAGTTCCAGTGTGGGAAGATGTGCAATACGGTTTTGTCGGTCCACTCACCCTGGTACATGTAATATACATCTTTCGGAAAACCGGCCAGGTCAATAATACCAAAATAGGAGCTGCGCGAAGGCCATGAGTAAGGCGTAGGCTCGCCGAGGTAATCAAAGCCCGTCCAGATGAACATTCCCGACAGGAAATCATACTTCTTCATCACTTTCCAGGTTTCCTCGTGCGTTGAACCCCATGGTGGCGAAACATTATCATAAGCCGATACGGTATGATCAGCGTTCATTTTCGCACGAGTTTTGTAGTCTCTCGCCGTTGGCCAGCGCATAATACTATCTGATGGCATGTCATAGTGCCCGCGGGTTTCCAGGCCAGATGTAGTTTCGGTAGCGATAAATTTTTTACCTGGATAACGGTCATGAAATTTGGCATAATCAAACTCGTGATAATTATAACCGATAAGATCAATAGCGCCTGATTTGATGATCTTATTGCTGGTGTCAGGATTGTCGTTCGCTGTGGTTATAGGACGCGTTTTGTCAAGACTATGCACGATGCCTGCCAGTTCAGGAGCCAGGCGCAGTGCGCTGGTATCGCCCTGTTGCGGTATCTCGTTGCCGATGCTCCAGATGATTACGCTCGGATGGTTGCGGTCGCGGAGTACCTGGTCTTCCAGGTCGCGTTTATGCCATTCTTTAAAGTACAGGTGATAATCATATTTGGCCTTTTTCCATTCCCAGCAATCAAAAGCTTCGTCCATCACAATAAAGCCCATTTTATCACAAAGATCCAATAGTTCAGGCGCTGGCGGATTGTGCGAGGTGCGGATACCGTTGCAACCCATCGCCTTTAATATTTGCAGCTGGCGTTCCAACGCACGGGTATTGACAGCCGCACCCAGGCTACCCAGATCGTGGTGATCGCATACGCCTAAGATCTTCATCGGCTTACCATTCAGCGAGAAGCCTTTATCAGCATCGAAATTAAAATAGCGGATGCCGATCGGGGTGGTGTATTCGTCCACTATTTTTCCTGTGCTCAACAACCGGGTGACAACTTTGTATAAATAAGGATGATCAACCGACCATAATCTGGGATTTTTCACATCGAAAGTCTGATTGATCCTGATAATACTATCTTTTAATATTTGTTTTAGTACGAAATTTATTGTCGTGGAACTAACTGTGTTGCCAGCAGCATCATAAATAGTGGTCTTTATTAAAACAGAAGGTGCTGCCTCGTAAAGCTTTATACTTAATTGCAAATTTACTTTTGCTGATCTTTCAGTTACCTCCGGTGTAGTAACATAGGTTCCCCAATGATCTATAGCCAATTTACTCGTCGTCACTAACCACACATTCCTGTAAATACCCGAACCGGAATACCAGCGTGAGTTTGGCTGAACCGAGTTATCCACCTTTACAGCGATGGTGTTCTTGCCGCCAAAATTGAGGTAAGGTGTCAGATCATAACGGAAAGAAATATAGCCGTTCGGCCTGAAACCCAATTCGTGCCCGTTGAGCCAAACCGTACTTTTCTGGTAAACGCCATCAAAATCGATATACACTTTTTTATCTTTCGCCGAAGCAGGTTCAGTAAATGTTTTGCGGTACCAGCCTATGCCCCCCGGCAATGCACCACCCTCGGGTGTGGCAGGGTTATCTTTGCTGAACTTCCCTTCAATGCTCCAATCATGTGGCAGATCAAGCATGCGCCAATCCGCATCTTTTGTTGCGGGGTTTTCAGCTCCGCTTACATCGCCTAAATGGAAATGCCAGCCTTTGTCAAAGTCGGCAACCGACCGCGTTTGAGCCGATACATTAAAATTGATAAATGATACCAGTAGGATAAGCAGGGAAAACACCTTGCTTTTTGGAGCAAATGATTGAGTAATAAGCATAATCAGCACATTGAGGTTTATAAATGTATATCGGACACTAAATTAGGAATGTTTATTAAAAAACATCATATATTTATTAATAACCTGCAAAATGGTTACATTCTGAACTCGGGTGGCTCTTGCCTCTTTTCCGGTGCATTTTTAATTTCTGATAGCTCTTCGGTGTCATCCGGGTCAATTTCATAGCTTATTTCTATCTCGCGGTCAACAAACTGCGCTCTACTGTAAAATAATGGGCGATAGGCTTTGCGGGAGTTGAGAAGCAGCAATAAATTGACAAAAAGTATCGACCCGTAGATGAGCAGGTTATTCGCATTATCAGCATCAAGAAAATAATGGAATAAAAAAATGTTAATCGTAACAGGCAACGCCATCACCAAAAACAAAGGGGTGAAACGGTGGATCAATAAAAAAAAGCCGCAGGCGATCTGGATACCATACAGCATTTGAAAAAAGTACCCGGTTTTGGTAAGAAGATCTACCAGCGGAACGGCTTTTTTGCCATCCAATGGAATTACAGGGACAAAAGTTAAGTGATAAAAAAAGTTGATACCATAAGCAAGGAAAACCAAAGCAAGGGCTGTTCTTAATAAAAATATAATAAACCTCATTTGATCAATTTTATAAGCGGCGCTTTTTAAAAAATAAACTTAGTAATTAAATTGACATATTCAGCCTTCGGCGACAGCAATAAACCAAATCAGCGCTATATTCGTTATTTATTAGATATGAACATACAGAAAATAACATTCGGCAATGGCTGTTTCTGGTGCACAGAGGCCATATTCCAAACCCTTAAAGGTGTAACTTCGGTTACATCCGGCTATATGGGCGGGCATACCAAAAATCCAACTTATATGGAGATATGCAATGGCGATACCGGCCATGCGGAAGTGATCCAACTGGAATATGATGCCGATGAAATATCATTTGACGAGCTGTTGCTTGTATTTTTCAGGACGCATAACCCCACCACGCTTAACCGCCAGGGCAATGATGTAGGCACACAATACCGATCGGCTATATTTTATTATACTGATGAGCAACGGGAACAATCTGAAGCGATGATCAAAAGGCTGACCGCCGAAAAGGTATTTGACAGACCGATTGTAACTGAAGTAACCCCTGCAAGCGATTTTTATAAGGCCGAAGATTATCATCAGAATTACTATTCCGATAATCCATCCAAATCATACTGCGCTTTTGTGATCCAACCCAAGCTGAATAAATTTGCCAAAGAATTTACGGATAAGATAAGGCCGGAATTGCTAAGTTAATTACACTTATTTTCACGAATTAGGGCGAATTACACGAATTAGTAGCCCAATTTTCATTTGTGTAATTCGAAAAAAATTCGTGCAATTAGTGGCTTATTCCAAGCCCCGCATCATTCCCCAACACCCACTTCCCATCCTCAAAATCCGGTATTTTAAACGGGTTGTTTTTTGTCAGGAGCGGCCCGTCAAGGTCGGCCCAATTGCATTGTGGGGCGAGGGCGGCGGCGGCGAGGGTGGCGCAACTGGTTTCGCTCATGCAGCCCATTAGTATTTTTAGACCCAACTGTTTCGCTTTTAATATCATTTGGTGCGCTTCGTACATGCCTGCTGATTTCATGAGTTTTACATTGATGCCGTGATACACTCCTTTCGCTTTCTCTACATCGGGTAAACGCTGCACGGATTCGTCCCCGATAATAGGAATTGGGCTCCGTTCGGTGAGCCACGCGTTGCTGTCGGGGTCGGTTTTTAGCATGGGCTGCTCGATCAGTAACACGCCTTGCTCCTGTAGCCAATAAGCCGTCTCGAGGCTTTGCTGGCGGTCTGTCCAGCCCTGGTTGGCATCTACATAAAGCGGCACATTGGTTACCGAGCGGATAGTGCTGATCAATTCTTTATCGCTGCCCCGGCCCAATTTTACTTTGATCACTTTGCAGGCCTCCGCTTCTTTCACTTTTTGGATGAGCACTTCCGGCGTGTCAATACCGATGGTAAAACTGGTAACCGGCATCAGTGCAGGATCGCTGCCCAGCAATTTCCAGCAGGGTTGCTGTTTTAGTTTCCCTTCCAGATCATGCAAAGCGATATCTATGGCCGCTTTGATGGCAGGCTGACCCGGCGCTATGCTGTCGAGATAATGAATGATCTCTACAAAATCAAAAGGATACTTAAACTGACTAACATCAACCTTACTCAAAAAATCCGCCGCGCTTTGCTGGCTCTCGCCCATATAAGGCACCATAGAGGCCTCGCCATAGCCGGTGTAACCTTCGTGTTTCAATTCCAACAACATCAATGGAGTTGACGTTCGCGAAAATTTGGCAATGGTGAAGGGGTGCTTTAGTTCGAGTTCGAAAGGGTGGTAAGTCAGTTGCATGTTAAATTCAAAGCTAAAATTTTCAGCTTAAAATTCATGTGTATCTTTGCTCCCATGCCGGCACAAATTTATAACCCGTTCGAAGCGTTTAATTTCAGTAACCGTAACTGTTTTCTATCCGGTAAGGCCCTAACCTCTGATGAGGAAAAAATACAGGTATTCCCTACCTGGTTGATGAACAGCTATAACCTGGCCGATCAGCCTTTTAAATTACTGGACGAAAGTATCTCTACTTACAAAGACCTTAAAATTCCCTGTGCGGCAGCTGTTAATGAGCAATATTTTGAGCCGCTGGAGGCCGAAATAGCCGCCGCTTTTGATGCCGGTTATGAGGCGGTAAAGCAAGTGGATGAATTAAAATTATTCCAATGGGCGGGTAAATTGCTTTACGGTATTTTGTTTAACGAGATACAGTCGGGTATCAAACAGCAGCATGCCAGCGGGCAGGAGTTTAATATTTCGCAATCGCTTATCCATAAGTTCAGCAACCTGCATTTGATGCTGCAAAGTATTGATCAGCCTATTATATTTGAGGATTTTACGCCATTCAGCCTGTTTTTATTTAAGGTGAACAACGAGGCCGACTTGTTTGGCTACCGCGACGAGATCAATACGCTTACCTTTTCGCTACGGATAAAAGATTTCGGTCTCATTATATGTTTGCAGGATAACGGGGCCAACCGTGTTTATCATAAAGATATCCTCGAAAAGATTGAAGGCCAAACCCTCCACCCTATCCAGTTTGAAGAATTTAACGCCCGGATATTTTATTCGGCCTACCTGTTTAACCGACTGCCGGAGTATAATATTTTACCTGTCGGCGACGAGACCTATATCGAAGCCATGCCCCTGCGCGGGATGAGCAGCAAGCCGCTTTTCGATAACTGGATGAATAAAACTTATGGGCAAGTGCTCGAAAACTTCTGGAAAAAATGGGGCTTCCTGCTCTTAGAGATCATCAAAGACCCGGAGAACCCAATGAGCTATTTACTGGATACTGATGGCAAACCCATCAATGCAACAGCGATTGAACTTTCTCTGTAATCGTGTGCACAAACTCGGGTAAAACCTGGTGGTGCAAAATAATGGTGATCATTAAACCACTGAGCGCCCCAAATAAATGCGCATCGTGGTTCACATTATCGCGGGCATGCTTGGATGCATAATTGCAATAAACCAAATATAAAATCGCAAAAATTATCCCCGGTATCCCGATCGGGATCAGCATAATATATATCGGCTGCAGCGGATCAAATAAGATCGCGCCGAAAATAACCGCGCTTACTGCTCCTGACGCGCCAAGACTATGATACCCATAATCCTCCTTGTGTTTATTAACCGAGGGCAGATCGCTTAATATCAAGCTAACCATGTATAACAGCCCAAACTGCCAATGGCCAAGATTGGTTTCCAGTATGCCCGCAAAGAAATAATAGGACAGCATATTAAAGATCAGGTGCATCCAATCCTTATGTATAAATCCGCTGGTAATTAAGCCGTAAAGTCGTTTTCCTCGCGAAACGCTGTAAGGATGCAGCATAAATTGCACATAAATATTCTCGTTATAAAACGCCACCAGCGATACAATACAAGTTATTATCAGTATGACAAACGCGATGGGCGTTGCAGCAAAAGTTAGATCCATTATTTTAAGTCGAGGTTGGCTTTGGTTAATAATCTGCCAACCGGGTAGCGAAGATAGGTTTTTTCGAAATAAGGCGAATTGCGGTACACAAAGTTTAATTGCGCGGCAGCACTATTGGCGAGTTGCGGGTTTTTGGCTTTTTCATCATCCAGCTTTTTGCGCAGGTCAGGATCTTGTTTCAAAAGGTTGGCGGCTACGTCCTCAAAAACATAGTCTGAAAAATATTCCTTCTAGCCCAAAATGGGATCAAAAAAGTTCCACGCAAAAAAGGAATCGACACCTTGTGGCTCCAGGGTTTCCACAATATAACGGTTCAGGGCCTGGTCGGTGTAAACCACGTAGTCACCGGCGTAGAACTTCACTTTGGCATCAACAGGGTTCAGTTTTACGTTGCTGTGCAGGTAATGGCCCTCGTAAGGGCGCTGCCCGGTTTTGTAATCACCGATATAATACATCTGCAAATCAAGCGTGGTATCGTGTGTCAGTCGGTGCATCACGATATTGTTTAGCTTAAACAATTCGATCACTTTTTGCCAGGCCTGGGGGATCACATAAGCCAACGGTTTATCGGCAGTAACGCTGGCTTTATAATTATCGTAATATTTGATGGTTTTTGTGAAAGGCTTGCTTTCGTCATAATATAAACGGGGCAACCCGCTTACACCGCTCGGCTTATGGCCGGCCTCGTAACCTTTAAAGGTGAGGGTATCGTAATGCTGCTCGTCCAGTTCCCAATTGAGGGCGAAGGTGGTTTGCTGCTTTACCTGCTCATCCGCTTTATGCTTGAGCTCGCCTATCAGTTTGGCATCCCGCTGGCAGATATCAAATAGGTTTTGCATAAAATCATACGTGGCCCATACGCGCTTATCGAAAGGTTTCAGCATGTGTGTTTCGGTGATATAGCTGATAATATTATGCTGGGCGGTGTAACCTGTTGCAAAGCGCGGTGTTTCCAGGAAGCTCACGATACCTGAATCGGGTGTGCCTCTTTTTTCTTCCACATAAGGCGTCATTTCGTAACCGCTTTTAGCCATGCGTTTATATAATTCGGGCGAAAGTGTTTTGGCAGTATATTCAGCCAGGATAGGGTTTTGCTTGTCCTTTTGGGTCTCGATCAGCGTCATCACGTACTGGTAGTCGGCGCCATCGCTGGTGTGGTTATCCAGGAACACTTCGGGCTGCCAGGTGTTCAGTATGGTTTCAAAAGCCCAGGCATTTTTGCTGTCGGCTTTGATAAAATCACGGTTAAGGTCGAGATTTTTATAATTCCCACGGAAACCATAAGCCCGCGGACCGTTCTGATTGATACGCGAAACACCACGGTTCAGGCAGCCATCGATATTATAAACGGCGATAAAACAAAGCACGATATCCTTTGGCAATTTGTTGTTTTTCAGCAGGTCGCGTGTCAGCATCATGCTGGCATCGATGCCTTCCGGTTCACCGGGGTGGATACCGTTGTTGATAAGCAGCACCCTTTTGTTTTGCTTTTTGATCAATGCCGGATCAAACACCTTATCGCGCGATAAAACCACCAGAGTAAGCGGCTTGCCCACATCCGTTGTACCATAGTTGATCAGCTTCATTTGTGCTGGATATTTCTTGGCCAGTTGCTGATAATAAGAAATCACCTCGGCATAAGTAGCCGTGTAGTTTTTATCCTTGCTTAATTCAAAAGGGGCCAGCTGGGCTTTGGCCTGCAAAAAAATAAAGCAAACGAGCAGGGCGGATAAATATCTCTTCATAAAATAAGTTTTGACAAATATAGGTTAGAGCTCCATCAATCGGGTTGTGACACGAGGATATTACAAATATAAGGGATGCAGAGCGGAAATGTACTGACAGTGTTTTGTCAGTAGGGTGATGAGGGAGTGGCAGTTGCAAACTACAGGCATAGTCGTCCGAAGTTATAAACTTCGGACAGCGGGTTTAACCTATTGCTTATCTCGAGTTATAATGCGTTAAACTCACGGGATCGAATTGCTATTTATTGACAGTCACTCAGTTGTTAAATTATAGATATAGGCATGTCTTTCAAAATGTTCATAAATTTCATATTCAAATGATAATTTGGACGAAAGTTCCGGATGTAATTTAATTTGTTGATCTACTTCTTTGATAGCTTCATCTTTACCGTCTGTTATAGCCTTTAATAAAATCATTCCTTCAATAAGACCAATATTATCGGGATGCTTTTTTAGTCTTTTTTCAAATCCTTGCTTCGCTAAAATGTATATCTCCTTTGCTGAATCAAGATGGTTCATCTTTTCAAAAAGTACTCCTTTAGAAACAAGAGTTGTCGGCGCATTTTTAGTTAAGATTAATATCTTATTAAGAATTATCATTTCTTCGCTATTGTTATTTCCCTGATTATAGGCATTGGATAAGTTTTCATAAGCAGTCAAATAGGTCGAATCACAATTTATCGCTTGTTTAAACAAATCGACAGCTTTATTTAACTCGTCTTTTTCATCCATAGAATAATTCATCAAATGTTTGACACCGTCGTTATTCAACTTGATACATTCCTTCGGAGGGATTTTACCCGAATGATTGGCAAACAGGAACACGCACGCGGATAATACTAAAACTCCGGTAACGATAAGGGTAGGTTTGGCTTTCATACTAATGCAATATAACGGACTATATAGCTACTGATATACAATATTATGCTAAATTATTAAGAACAGGAAAATAAACGTGCGGGCCTTTTGTATGTTTCTAAATCCTAATAACTTTAGTGTTGTCCCCGCAGGGTCTCTCTCAAAGAGGACCCTGCGATGCCAATGTTGGGTTATTTCAAAATGACAGGTGGGTTTATTATTTCCCCTCAATGCAACTTTTAAGCACATATCCGGTTTGGTCGTTAAACATCACTTTATAGAAAATCTTCCCTTTTTGCAGGACGCGTACCTGTGCCGCATCTGGAATTTTTGTTAGCACGGCTGAAGTGTAATTTGGCGATTGGTGCAGGTAAACGATACCGGTGATATTGGCGTGCAGCGTGGCGGTGTAAGTGGAATCAGGGGTTGGTTTAGGTGCAGCTATCGGGATAGCTTGTTGTGGGTGTTTTGGAATTGAATCGATTTTAGCCGGATGTTTTTTCACAAGGAGGGTGACAAACTTGTGATGCTTTTTGGGGTGTGATAAAACCACAGGCGTTGCAGGTACTGCTGGCTTTGGGACAACGGCCTTCTTGCCCTCGTGACCGCGGATGGTTCGGATCACATAATCGGCAAACAGGGCCGTAACTGCCAGGAATGTTATGGCTACCGCAATGTTTAGGTATTTTAGTTTGAAAACGGACAGGTACTTCTTTTGGTTTTTCTTGAAAGCTGCGTCATACTTGCTGCGGCGGCGGGCATCCTGCAATACATCATAAGCCTCGGCGATCTCGCGGAAATGGGCATCCATAAAGTCGTCATCCTCACCATCGCCCTGCCGGAATTTACGCGCGAGTTTCTGGTAAGCCGCATCGATCTCGGGCGGGGTTGCATTACTGGCTGTTCCGAGGATGTAGTAGAAATCCTTCATTGCTTGTTAAACAGCTATTGGATTGCTTTGTTGGGGTAAAGTTTAACTAACACCCAGAAAAACAGACAGTCAGGAATTGCTTATCTGCGCCCGGATGTTTTTCGGCAGGCTGTTGAGCACCAGGTCATACGAGTCATCGATCATATCGCATACCTGCTTACGGGTTAGGCCGCCATCTGTGCGGACGGTGTTCCAATGCTTTTTGTTCATGTGGTAGCCGGGCTGTACTTCGGGGTGGTGCTCGCGGAGTTCGACCGCCAGTTCGGGATCGCACTTTACGTTAAAATGAGTGCTGTCGGAAATGCTGGTAAGCAGGAAAAGTTTTTCGCCTACTTTAAACACCAAAGTATCCTCGCCAAAGGGCAAGCCCTCGGTTACCCCAGGCTTTTCGAGGCAATAATCGCGTAGTTCTTCTATATTCAAGCTACTAAAAACGCCTTATTAACTTATTGAACGAGGTGATGTTACCAAAGTTAAATTTAACCCCGATAGTGATCTGCCGGTATTGGTTGGTGGCATTATTCTTAAACTTGTTGGATGGGTCATCATAGCCATCAAGTCCCTCACCAAATACTAAGTTATGTACATACCCGAGATCGATAGCCATGTAGGGTTCCTGGAAGTCGTTATATATTTTAAATTCGTAGCCGAACCTCAAAGGGATCGTTAAATTGATGCTATTATCCGAACCGGGGAAAACATAATCTTTACTACCATAGTTTGGATACTTGCCTCCACCGGGTAAGCCGGGTTCGCCATAATATATATTCGTACGCTGTACCGTATTGTTATTAAACACAAAACCTATCCCGCTACCGAAATACAAGTTTTTTACAATATTTAACAGATCACTTTCTGAGTAATCGATCACCTCGCCCAACTGGAAATCGGCATGCACTAAAAAAGCTTCATACTGATTAGAATACTGGCGCCCGTATCTGTCTGTTTTGGGGGTAAGGCCACCACCGGATAGCGTACCAAACTGCAATTCAGCCGTAACAGGGATATAAGGGCTATAATTGTAAGTGAAATTTACATTTTCAGAAATGTGATTATCCTGCCTTTGCACGTTGGTATAACCGCGTTCGTAACTCAGATCTAAACCAATGGCAAATTCTTTATAATTATAACCTTCCTGGGCTTTTACAATAATTGCCGGGAGTACAAAAACGAAAAATAAAATGAATTTTTTCAATGCCTAATTTTAATCAATATTTTACAATTTTTGTTGTACTATTCCAAGGTTTTGTCAAAAATATAATTTCTGCTAATATAAACCCTTTATATGAATTTAAATTCATCATTAAATTTTACGGTTACAGAGCGTTTTTTGCGCTATGTGACCATTGATACCCAATCCGATCCTCAATCTGATACCTGTCCATCTACTGAAAAACAGAAAAACTTAGGCCGTTTACTTGTAAACGAATTAATTGAGATAGGGTTACATGATGCGCACATTGATGAGCACGGTTATGTGTATGCCACCGTACCCTCCAACACCAATAAAGCAGCCATACCTGTAATTTGTTTTTGCTCACACATGGATACCGCGCCCGATTGCAGCGGAACTAATGTAAAGCCCATTGTCCACAAGAATTACAAGGGGCAAGACCTGGTATTGCCTGATGATCCTTCGCAAATTATCAAACTGATGGGTCATCCTGATCTGAAAAATCAGATAGGCAATGACATAGTTACCGCAAGTGGCAACACCTTACTGGGCGCCGATAATAAAGCCGGGGTGGCCGAAATCATGGATGCCTGTTATCAGTTGATGAATCACCCCGAAATCAGACACGGGAAAATAAGGATATTGTTCACCCCTGATGAGGAAATTGGGCGTGGGGTGGATAAAGTAGATATTGAAAAGTTAGCCGCTTATGCAGGCTATACCATGGATGGCGAAAGTGCGGGTAACATGGAAAATGAAACGTTCTCAGCTGATGGCACAAAGCTCACTATTCATGGTATTAGCGCCCACCCTGGTTTTGCAAAAGGCAAAATGCAAAGCGTCATTAAAATAGCCGCCCAAATTGTGGCTGCTCTACCCTACGACCTATCACCCGAAGGGACTGAAAATATGCAGGGTTTTGTGCACCCGGTTGGTATTGAGGGGCATGTTGAAACTGCCACAATAGATTTTATTATCCGTGATTTTGAGGACGAAAAACTGATCGATCATGCTAATACTATCCGCAGGGTGGCTGATGAGGTTCTCAAAAGATTTCCCGGTTCGTCTTATGAACTACAAACCAAACCGCAATACCGAAATATGAAAAGTGTATTGGATAAACACCCGCAAATTGTTGAGTATGGGATGGAAGCCATGAAACGCGCCGGGCTAAATGCGAAGCTATGCAGCATCAGGGGTGGCACGGATGGATCGCGACTGTCGTTTATGGGGCTACCCTGTCCTAATATTTTTGCAGGCGAGCACGCCTTTCACAGCAAACAGGAATGGGTATCGGTACAGGATATGCAAAAGGCCGTTGAAACGATCTTGCATTTGTGTATGATATGGGAAGAGAATGCCTGATGTAGAGACGCAATACTTTGCGTCTTGAAGAATGTTTTATAGAGACGCAAAGTATTGCGTCTCTACAGATTATTTTTCTGCCAGCAAATCGTTCGTCAACTTATCAAACTCAGTTACAAAATCTGAAAAATATTTCCCGGTACCCGGCCCGCTGAAACCGGTGTGTATCTTGCGTACATCGCCATTTTTATCAATAATTATGGTAGTGGGAAATCCTTTAAAATCAGCCAGCATAGGAAGGCTTTTTTGCGGGTCGCCGCCAGTTGGGGTATAGCCTGTGATCAATAAAGGATATGGGATATTAAACCTGTTCTTCAATTGCTCAAGCGTTGGTTTTGATTTGGCAAAATTGGTGGTACGCTCGTAAGCCAGGCCTACAATTTCTACCCCTTTGGGATGGAATTTTTTATAATAATTGACCAGGTACGATGTTTCGTCCATGCAATTTGGGCACCACGAGCCCATTATCTGGACGATAACTACCTTACCTTTAAACTGTTCATCAGTAAGAGAAACCTTTTTGCCATTTATATCCGGAAAAGTAAAAGCTATTTTTTTGTATCCGGGTTTTAAATAAGTTAATGAATAAGCATCCGGCAATTTGGCATTAGCGTTCTTTACCGCTGTCCATTTATCAAGGCCCGAATAGCCTGAATAAAATTTACCGTCAACCATTGTGTTGTCAGATTTTATAGTGGCCGTGAACAAAAACGCATGGCCACCATCAAAGGTGGACAGGTATAATTTATCCTTTACAACCTGCCCTTCCAGGTAGCGGTAATCGCCTGTAGTGGTTAAAAATGTGCCTGTTACCTTTGAGCCGATCTGCTTAAATTCGCCGACGGTAATATCTTTTGACGCGCCTTCGCCAAATACTGCCGACCATCTGCCTGTAATATTCAAAGCAGGTTTTTCAGTTGTATTGGAAAAGCGCCATGCCTGTCCGGGAACAGCGATAAAATCCATCGTCGCGTCTTTATCGCCCAAATGCTTTATCCATTTTCCTTTTAAAACATCTCCGTTAAATTTTAATTTAAATTCTGAATTGAAAAGAGGCATGTGAATAAAAACGGAGTCGTCCTTTTGGCTGATGTCGGTTACTTTGAACCGTTCAAAGCCATTGATGATGGCCAATTGCTGCTTGCCATCAACCTCTTTCACTTCAAAATTAAAAGGAAGCTCATTACCCGAGGATGTTTTTAAACCGCCCCACCAGATACCGGTCTTTAATTTGCTTTGGGCTGTACAGAGTGCAGAAAAGAAAAAAAGAAATATCAGAACAACAAAATATTGCTTATACATAGGAACAAGGTTAGAATTATTTATTTAAGGATTTTTCGATATCACCCAGCTTATCTAAAAACTTTTCATTGAATTGTTGCTGCAAGTTTAACTGGGCTAAAAATCGTTCGTTAAATTGCTGCTGCTGCTGAAACTGCTGAATTGAAACTTCCATAAATTGCTTGAGCGTAGCATTAGTTTCGTTGATCAGGCTTGTATGCAGATTCAATATCTCAGTGTGCTGATTTAAAATACCAGTATGTTGATTCAGTATTTCTGAATGCTCATCCAATTTTTCAGATTGCTGATCCTGCTTTCTAAGCATTTCTGAAACAACCACTAATAGATCTTTATCTGTCATACACAAATCTATTAAATTAACCTCTATTATTTCAGCACTTCGCGGGAAATGACAATCTTTTGAATTTCAGAGGTACCTTCATATATCTGGGTAATCTTGGCATCGCGCATTAAACGTTCCACATGGTACTCTTTTACAAATCCATACCCGCCGTGTATTTGCACCGCCTCAACTGTTGTCCGCATAGCTACATCTGACGCGTATAATTTGGCCATTGAACTGGCCTGGGCATACGGCAGGCCGTTATCTTTCAGCCAGGCCGCTTTCAAACACATTAACCGGGCGGCTTCAATTTCGGTTGCCATATCGGCCAGTTTAAACTGGATGGCCTGCAGATCAGATATTGTTTTTCCGAACGCTTTACGCTCTTTAGAATATTGCAGGGCCAGCTCATACGCACCTGATGCAATGCCCAGGGCTTGTGAGGCTATCCCTATGCGCCCGCCTTCGAGCGTTTGCATGGCGAACTTAAAACCAAAACCGTCTTCGCCGATACGGTTTTCCTTAGGCACTTTAACATCGGTGAACATGAGCGAGTGCGTGTCTGATCCGCGTATGCCCAGTTTATTTTCTTTGGGGCCGATTGTAAATCCTTCCATCCCCTTTTCCATGATCAGCACATTGATGCCGTGATGTTTTTTTGCCTTGTCGGTTTGTGCAATTACCAGGTAGGTGGATGCTGTGCTGCCGTTGGTGATCCAGTTTTTGGTGCCGTTAACCAGGTAATGATCGCCCATGTCAATAGCTGTAGTTTTCTGCGAGGTAGCATCAGAACCAGCCTCGGGCTCAGACAAACAAAAAGCGCCTATTTTTTCGCCACTGGCTAATGGAACCAGGTATTTTTCCTTCTGTGCTTCATTCCCAAACTTTTCTATCCCAAAGCACACCAATGAATTATTTACCGAAACCACCACAGAAGCGGATGCATCTACTTTGGAAAGCTCTTCCATCGCCAGCACATAGGATATGGCATCCATGCCGCTACCACCGTATTTAGGCGATACCATCATACCCAAAAAGCCTAACTCGCCTAATTTTTTTATTTGTTCGGTCGGGAACTTCTGATGTTCATCACGCTCTATTACGCCCGGCTTCAGTTCTGCCTGCGCAAAATCACGGGCAGCCTGGCGTATCATTATTTGTTCTTCGGATAATTCAAAATGCATAGGTAGAAATTTGTAGGTCAAAAATAATGTTATGCATGCATAGTAACGAAATATATGCATAAAAAAAGAGAACTCTTTTGAAGTTCTCTTTCCCCTAATTAATTTAAACTATTGATTAAACCCAAAACAAAGAACAAAAAACCTCAGCCTGGGTGTCTGAGAATTCAAAAAAAAGTCTTTCATAGGTAGATGAAATATATTTTTTTCCTAAGATTAGACGCAGAGTCACAAATCAATAAACAAAAGTAAAGCCATAATTATATCGAGCCAATGACTAATACGTCAGAATTTTATAAATTTATCCCCTGACTGATTTTATCAACGTAAAAATTAGTTTAATAATTTATTTAATTAGATTGCGTTCAATACCAATCTATAAATCAACATAAAATATGCTACTTACTGATTTTGAATATCTTAACAACTCAGAAGATGCTTTTAAAAAGAAAGTTTCGCTACAGATAAAAAGATTGAGAAGACAAAACCAGGTTACCCAGGAAAAATTTTATAGCGAAACCAACATTAATATTGCCCGCCTCGAATCGGGTAAAGTTGATATCCGTTTGGATACATTAAGGAAAGTTTGTTATTATTTCGATGTATCATTATCCGGATTTTTTCACGGAATCTATTAGCCTGCTTATTTTTTAATATTATTTTTCTATACAATAGTCTACAATTACATACAACTTGTGTATTTTATTTCAAACACTTATTAAAAATCAAATGCTTAAAAGAACTCACCTCGGGACAGTTATGTTCTTATCGGCCACAGTTACAGGACTCTGGTTATTAAACTCATGTAAAGACAAGGAAAAAAACTATGCAGCTACGGATGCCATATATAAAAATATGGACACGACCGTGAAGCCGGGAGACAATTTCTTCCTATATGCTAACGGTGCATGGCTCAAAAAGAACCCTATACCACCTGCCTATGCCTCATGGGGGATTGGCAACCTGGTACAAGAAGATTTGCGCGATAAACTGAAAAAGATCAACGAAGGCGCGTTAAAAGAAAATGCAGCCACTGGCACCAGCAGCCAAAAGATAGGCGATTTTTATTACAGCGGAATGGATACGGTGGATATTGAAAAGCAGGGTTTATCGCCACTGAAAGCTGAATTGGATAAAATTGACCAGGTAAAAGACATCAATAGTTTGGTTGATGAGTTTGCACATCTGCACACCATCGGCGTGGAAACACCTATAGGGGCATACGTAGGCCAGGATGCCAAAAACAGCTCGAAAATGTTATTGCAATTGGGGCAGGATGGTATCGGGCTGCCAAACCGCGATTATTATTTTAATACAGACCAGCATAGTGTTGATATCCGGACGGATTATCAGCAAAAGCATTTACCTACCGTATTTAAACTGGCGGGTTTGAATGATGCGACGGCTTCTGCGGCTTCTAATAAGATATACGGTCTTGAAAAATTCCTTGCTGATAGTTCAAGAAAACTGGAAGACCTGCGCGACCCTTATCATAACTATAACAAGATGCCGATAGCTGGCTTGAGCAAACTGGCACCTGATATTAACTGGAAGTCCATGTTTGATAAAATGGATTATAAGAATGTGGATACGGTGATCGTTGGGCAGCCTGAATATTACAGGGCGGTAAATAAGGCGCTTAAAACCTACAGCCTTGACGATTGGAAAGCTTACCTGCGCAAAAACCTGGTATCAGCCTTCGGCTCCAATTTAAGCAAGCCATTTAATGATGAAAACTTTCGTTTTTATGGCACGGTGATACGCGGGCAAAAAACACAGCTTCCACGCTGGAAAAGAGTAATAGACGAAGAGAACGGTTTGATGGGTGAGGTATTGGGACAATTGTTTGTTAAAGATTATTTCCCCGAAAAAACCAAGGAACGTTATGTAAAGCTGGTTGAAGCTATGCGTACAAGCTTTAAAGAGCATATTGAAAAGCTGGATTGGATGAGCGAACCAACCAAGCAAAAGGCTTATGATAAACTGGCCAAAGTAATGCCCAAGGTTGGCTATCCCGATAAATGGAAAGATTTTTCGACCCTGACCATTAACCGGGGGCCATATGCTTTAAATATCATGAGCGCGAATAATTTCTGGCACCGGTTTGAAGCCAACAAACTCGGTAAACCGGTTGACCGTACCGAATGGGACATTACGCCGCAGACCTATAATGCTTATTACAACCCTTCAAATAACGAGATCGTGCTGCCTGCAGCTCAATTTATGGTTCCGGGTTTTAAAGACGACGATATTGATGATGCAGTAGTGTATGGCTATTCCGCCGCTTCAACCATTGGGCACGAAATGACCCATGGTTTTGATGATGAGGGCAGGCAATTTGATGCGGCAGGAAACCTGAAGGGATGGTGGCTACCGCAGGATTCAGTAGCCTTCACCAAGCGCGCCCAAATGCTGATAGACCAGTTTAACGGTTACAGTATCTACGGCCTGCATGTGAACGGCAAAGCCACACAAGGCGAAAACATCGCCGACCTGGGCGGTATCGTGATCGGTATCGATGCGTTTAAGAAAACAGACCAGTATAAAGAAGGTAAAACCATCAACGGCTTAACCCCTATGCAGCGGTTTTTCTTAGGCTATGCTTTAGGCTGGCTGGGGCAGGAAAGAAAAGAATCACTCTCCAGCCAGATACTAACCAACGAGCACGCACCGGGCTTTATGCGGGTTAATGGCCCTTTCACTGATGTGCCGGAATTTTATGAAGCTTTCCACATTAAGAAAGGCGACAAAATGTGGCTTGATCCTGATAAGAGGGTAAAGATCTGGTAGATGATTAAGCACTAATTTCACGAATTATATCGAATTACACGAATTAAGAATTGCAATAACTCACATGCAAATCAATTCGTGTAATTCGCCTAAATTAGTGACAATCCGTGTCAATTACTTATCACTCAGCATGATCGGATTGTTCTTACCCCCAATAATGATCACTTTGGTATTAGGCGATAAGGCAATCTCCTTCTGCGCTTTAATGCTTTCATATACCAATTGCTTATCTGATAAGCCTGTTGAAAGTATCTTTTGGTAATCAGCTATACCCTGCGCTTCTACACGTTTACGGTCAGCTTCCTGGCGCTCTTTCTGCAATACGAACTGCATTTTCTGTGCATCCTGCTCAGCGTTGATCTTTGATTCGATACTGGCCTTTACCGATGCCGGCAGCGAAATGTTGCGGATCAATATCGACTGCACTTCCAGCCCGTTTTTGGCAAAGCTTTGAGTAATAGTTTGATTGATCTTGTTCTGGAACTCCTGCCTCTTTACAGAGTACAGGTCAACCGCCTGGTAATTCACCGCATTATCGCGAATGGCGGTACGTGTAACCGGGCGAACGATCTTATCTTCATATTTCTCTCCGATATTTTGAAGGATGTAGGGTGCTTTGGCAGGATCTACCTTATAAAGTACCGAAAGGTCAATAGTAACCTCCAACCCGTCTGACGAAAGCACACGGATGGCATCATCACCCTGTACTGCACCTTCGCTGTCTTTACCGCTCATGGTATAATTTTGCGTCTGGATATCAAAGGTGGTCACCTCAACCAGTGGATTGATGATATGCAGGCCGCTTTCAAGTACGTTGTCCTGCACTTTGCCAAACAGCGTTTGCACACCAACTGTTCCGGCTCCAATTTCCTTAAACATGGATAAGGATAATCCTAAAAAAACAATAACGATCCCGACAGTATTTACAATACCACCAAACCGGCTGCCTGGTTCCGGCGAGCGTTTAAGCACTATGCCCACAATGAGCACAATGATACCTAAGATTGCTATAAGCATGATTTTTAATTAAGGTTTTTTCTGCATATCCCGCACTTCTTTCATCAGGCGGATCTTTAAATAGATCAATACGCCCCCTATAATTACTACGCAGGCTAAATAGTCATAGTGCGGGTGTTCAAATCCAAAGGTATAGCCAAATACCACGCAAAAGAAAATGCCGATGGTATATAATACATTAAGTATTAACTTTTTGCCCATGGCTTAATATACGTCTAAAGAAGGGTCAATTTCCTGGGCCCAGGCCAGTATGCCGCCCTGCAGGTTGTATAAATTGGTAAAGCCAAATTGCTGCTCCAATTGCATAATAGCAGCCGCGCTGCGTTTGCCGCTGCGGCATTGTATAATAACAGGTTTATCTTTTGCAATCTGTTCAGCCTCAATCAGTATGCCTCCCAACGGGATCAATACCCCACCCAGGTTCGACATCTCATATTCAAAATCCTCACGGACGTCGATCAACTGAAAATCCTCGCCGTTATCTATTTTTTCTTTTAGTTCCTGTACGCTTATTTCTTTCATTGCAATTATAATTTCAGTCAAAGGTAGCTTTTTCTAAAACAATTAATTAACTATAAACTTTGTAACAATCACAAGGTAAGCGCGTTTTATATATGTTTGCAGAAAATTTACCTTTGACAGATAAAGCCTTAATCCCCTGTAAAGCTTTATTACCATTGAAAAACAATATTTAAATGAAAAAGATCACCCGCTTCTTTTGGTTCTGTTCCGGGGCGCATATAGGTACTTTAAAAAAATACCCTATCGAGCATAATAAGTACGTCGGCATAGGTGCAACCATATTTTTTACCGCATTATTTGCCTCGCTATCAGGTGGCTACGCTATGTATTTTGTATTTAACGGCGATGCTTTTGCGGTAGGGTTTGCCATTTTATTTGGATTGCTGTGGGGGCTGGCCATTTTTAATATGGACCGTTACATCGTATCGAGTATTAATAAAGAGGGTACTACCAATCAGCAGATCATACAGGCTTCGCCCCGTATTTTGCTGGCTATTATGATCGGTATTGTGATCTCGCGCCCGCTTGAATTAAAAATATTTGATAAAGAGATACGCCAGAAACTAAAGACCGCATACCTGAAAGGGCAGCATAGTAAAATTGATACTATCCAAAAAACCTACCGCGAAAAATATGGTATGGAACTGGCCAAGAACACCGATCTGAAAAAAGAAAAGGATTCGCTGGAAAAAGATATTAATCGTTCGCGCTTTCAATTGAACCAGGAAGTTTTTGGCGATAAATCAAACCAAACCTCAGGTATCGTTGGTTATGGCACTTATGCCAAGCAAAAACAAGCCATACTCGAAGAAAAAGAAGCCCGGCTAAAAACGGTAACTGATAACCTCGGTCAAATGGATAATTACCTTAGTCAGCGTAAGGACTACGAAGGCCTGAACGAAACCCGGTTATTTAACAACCACGAATTGGACAGCCTGTCGAACATTGCCGGTTTCTCCGACCGTAACTGGGCGCTGGGACAGTTAACTTACAACGAGAATGGGACGCGCGACCTGGATACTTATCTCGCCATTTCATTTATTGGCTACCTGTTTATTTTGTTTGAGTGCCTGCCTGTATTTGTAAAGCTGATGTCGCCCAAAGGGGCTTATGATGTGGCTGTGGGAAAAATGTCAGAAGCTGATACATATTTCGCAGAAAAGGATAAAGACCGCGAAATGAAGGTAACAGATAATGTATTTGACCACACCCTTGATACCGATATAGACAGGAAGAAAAAGATCATCACCACACAATCAGAATACGACCTGGAACGGCATAGTTATGATTAAGATTGGTTAAGTGGTTGATTGGGTTGGATTAAGTTGGTTAAGTTAAATAGGGCAACCTCCCACACATCCAACTTAAATATTATATTTGTGTTGAAATGCAGTTAACAGCCAACGACATACAGATTGTAAAGGATTATTTTTCCGGTCAGCCGGTAATTAAGGCATACGTATTTGGCTCATATTCCCGTAATGAGGCTGATATTGATAGCGATGTAGATATTTTAGTTGACCTGGATTACTCTAAGCATATCGGGCTCGGCTTTGTAAAAATGCAATCAGACCTTCAGCAAAAACTTAAAAAAAAGATTGACCTTGTATCGTCAAAAGCAGTTTCCAAATACCTGCAACCTTTTGTTGAGAAAGATAAAGTTTTGATCTATGAAAGGTAAGCCAGGAGATCGTCAGAGATTGCTTCATATTTTAGAGGCTATTAATGAAATTCAGGCATACACTACTAATACTGATTTAAAAACCTTTTTGGCAAACTCAATGATGCGTTTTGCCTGTGTAAAGCAAATTGAAATAATTGGTGAAGCCGCCAATTATATAACTACTGAAACAAAAGAAGAGTTTTCTGATTTGGAATGGGGGCAAATAATTGGGATGAGGCATATTCTTGTCCATGAATATTTCGGGATGGATTTTGACTTGATATGGCAAGTGGTTATAAATGACCTGCCTGTATTAAAAGCTAAAATATTAGCAGTTATAAATACACTTCCGTAACAATATTGCTATAGCACTTTTCCTGATTTAATAGTAATTTCAGCGCCGTTAATACAGTGTTATGAAAAAACTATACTCATTGGTGGCTACCCTGCTATTTGCCACAGCGACATTCGCCCAGCAGGATCAAAAAGTAAAAGAGATCTTTTATTCCGTTTCATTTCCTAACGCGGTCCACCACGAGGCCGAAATAGTGATCACCATACCCCAGGCGCCTTCAGGAGCTATACAATTGCGCATGAGCCGTTCTTCTGCAGGGCGTTATGCTACGCACGAGTTCGGCAAAAACATTTATAATGTAAAAGCTTCCAATGTGGATGGCAGCAGTCTTGAACTCAAACAAATTGAAGGCGATGTGTATGAGATCCCCAATCATTCCGAAACAGTAAAAATAAGCTACACCCTGTTTGCCAACTGGACAGACGGTACGTATGCCAGCATTGACCCCAGCCACGCACACCTGAATATGCCCGCAGCCTTTCTGTGGGTGGTAGGGCAGGAAAAACGCCCGTTAAAATTTGAGTTTAATGACCTGGATAAGTATGGCTGGAAAGTAGCCTCCCAATTAAAGAATGAAGGCGCAAATATTTACAGCGCCCCCAACATGCAATATATGATGGATAGCCCTACGGAGTTATCCGCTTACAAAGAAAGCAGCTGGGATGTTGACAACAACGGTAAAAAAGAGAAAATAAACCTCACCATACACTCTGACGACGACCAGGCTACCATAGATAACTTTGCCAAACAGGTACAAAGAATGGTGCTGGAAGAAAAAGCGATTTTTGGTGAACTGCCTGCTTATGATTACGGCGAATACACTTTCCTCGGGGATATTTCGCTAAACGATTCCGGGGATGGTATGGAGCATCGCAACTCGACTTGCATCACTATTCCTATTGCTAAGGTAGCGGGTTTTGAGAACAACCTGCTTGGAGTATTTTCGCACGAATATTTTCACAGCTGGAATGTAAAGCGTATCCGTCCAAAATCATTGGAGCCTTTTAACTTTGAGCACGCCAATATGAGCAGCGAGCTTTGGTTTGCCGAGGGCTTTACCCAATACTATGGCGAAATGGTATTGGTTCGTGCGGGTTTTAATAGTGTCGACGATTACACATCAACCATAGCCGGATTGGTGAATCAAATATTAAATACTCCCGGAGCGGCTAAATTTTCGGCCGCACAAATGAGCCGCTATTCGGTATTTTCGGATGCAGGCGTTTCTATCGATCCCAACAACCAGGCTAACATGTTTACGAGCTATTACACCTACGGTGGTGCGATAGCGCTTGCGCTGGATCTTCGCCTGAGAAGCGAATTTAATTTAACGCTGGACGATTATATGACAACTGTTTGGCTCGACCGCGGCAAGGTGATGAAGCCCTATACCATACCCGACTTGCAAGCCGATCTGGCCAAGGTGACCAAAAATCCAAAGTTTGCGGCCGACTTTTTCAGCAAATACATCACCGGTATCGACAAAAATAATTATGAAACACTGTTGGCAAAAGCCGGATTATTATTGCGCAAAGCACACCCAGGCAAAGCATGGGCCGGATCATTAAGCTATAACAGGAACCGCGGGCAATCGGGCGAAGGACGTACCGTGGGTGCTACGGGCTTACCGGTACAGGTAAGTATAATCGGCACGCCGATCTATAAATCAGGATTGGATGTGGGCGATATCATTTTAAAGGCCGATGGCAAAGAGGTGAAAGAGGCTAAAGATTTTACTGACATCGTAGCTTCAAAAAACATCGGCGATAAAATACTGGTGAATTACAAAAACCGCACTGGCGAACACGAAACTACCATTACACTCGAAGAAAGTCCAAGCCTTGAGGTGGTGACTTATGAAAAAGCGGGCAAGGAGCTGAGCAAAGAGCAATCCGATTTCCGGAATAAATGGCTATCAACAAAAGTTAAACAATAGATGAAAAAAATAATAGCTGCAATCGCGCTGCTTGGCTTATCGGCAGGAAGCTTTGCCCAAAATGTAAACAAACGCATTAAACAGACTGATGTATTGTGTATCATCAAAACCTTATCGGCTGATGATATGGAGGGCCGGGCTACCTTTACACCCGGCATCGAAAAAGCCGCACGGTTTATTGAAGGTGAATATAAAAAGATCGGCTTAAAACCGATGGTAGGCGACAGCGGGTATCGCCAAAATTTCACCATGATAAAAACAGCGCCGGTGAAGGAAGAGGTGAGCATAAATGGCGTCAGTATTTCCCGTGATAATATTGCTGCCGTTGGCGGCGAATCATTTACCTGGAGCACTGCTGCCGATGCAGAGGTCGTAAAAGAAACACCCGACAAGGACCTTACTAAAGATTTTTACGGCTATTTACGTAGTGGCAAAAAATTACTGGTATTAGTCGACCCTAAATTTTCTGATCTGTTCAACAAGATACAGTCGCGTTATAAAGGTGGAAACGTATCATTTAAAGACAATGTAAAACCCGATAAACGTACCGTGGTTTTTGTGTTAGGGGCATATGATGATGTAAAATCATTTACGGTTAATTATGAGGTTAAAAGCCAGGAGCTGCCGCTGTTTAACGTTGCAGGTATAATACCCGGAAAAACCAAACCTGATGAGTATGTAGTATTCGGGGGCCATTATGACCATTTGGGGATCCTTAAACCGATGGATGGTGATAGCATTGCCAACGGCGCGGATGATGACGCATCTGGAACAACAGCAGTGATCACTTTGGCTAAATACTATATGAAATTAAATAACAATGCTCGCACACTCATCTTTGTGGCCTTTACCGCTGAGGAAATCGGCGAGTTTGGTTCGCAGTATTTTGCCAAAAAAGTAGAACCGGATAAAGTGGTGGCGATGTTTAATATCGAGATGATCGGTAAGCCTTCAAAATTCGGGCAGAACTCGGCTTTTATTACTGGCTATGAGCGTTCGGATTTTGGAAAGATACTTCAAAAAAATCTTACCGGAACTGCCTTTAAATTTTATCCTGACCCTTACCCGGAGCAGGACCTCTTTTACCGGAGCGATAATGCCTCGCTGGCAAGGGTGGGCGTACCGGCGCATACCATATCAACCGACCAGATCGATATCGATAAATTATATCACACGGTAAAGGATGAACTAAGCACGCTCGATGTGGGAAATATTACCTCCACCATCCGGGCCATCGCACTAAGCTCGCGCACCATAGTTTCGGGGCAGGATACTCCTACGCGGGTAGCTAAGCTGGAAAGATAGTTTAAAAGTAGCAGTGGCAGTTTTTAGTGGCAGTTATAATCTTATTGCCGCTGCTATTTCATAATTACAACTCCTTCCGCATCACATAGTCGTTCATCCAGTATGGACCGATGGGGATATCCTCCTCATAAGCTATCTGGAAACCCATCTTTTCATAAAAGTTTTTCGCTTTGTTGTAGCGGTTCACATTCAGGTCGAGCGTGTGCTTGCCTGCTTCTATTGTTTTTTGCGCTACTTCATTGATGAGTATTTTACCGTAGCCTTTACCCTGTGTTTCGGGCAGGCAATAGAGTTTGTGCAGTTTGTATATTTCAGGGTCTTCTTCGCGGGGTGAGTAAGCGGCAAAAGCTACTGGTTTATCATCTTCCGTCAGTAATAAATAGGTTTGGGTATTATTTTTTAGTTGTGATGATATCTTTTCAACCGAATATATCTCATCCAGCATAAACCTGATCTGCTCTTTTTCCAGTATCGGCGAGTAAGCGGCCCACCAGGTTTCTTCGGCAATCTGACGGATGGTTTCGAGATCGGGTAGTGTGGCTTGGCGGATGGAATACATCCCCAAATATATCATAACCGCCGTAGAGACGCAATACTTTGCGTCTCCAAATTGCAAGTTATGAGACGCAAAGTATTGCGTCTCTACGGATAAATTCTCCTCTTAAGGGTTGGGGGCTCAATATTTATACCGCTCTCCCCAAAGCTTCTTCAGCTTCTCTTTGGTTTCAATCTCCCTCGCATTATTCCCAGGCTCGTATATTTTTGTGCCGCGGATAGCTTCGGGTAAAAAATCCAGGTCGACGAAATTGCCTTCGTAGGTGTGGGCATATTTATAGTCTTTGCCGTAACCGATGTTCTTCATCAATTTGGTAGGCGCGTTGCGCAGGTGAAGCGGCACGGGCAGGTCTCCGGTTTCTTTTACCAGCGCTATGGCAGCGCCGATAGCTGTTGTGGCTGAATTACTTTTGGGTGAGGTAGCCAGGTAGATAACGGTTTGCGACAGGATCAATTGCGATTCAGGCATACCGATCACGTTTACCGCATCGAAGCACGACTGCGCCAATAATAAGGCATTGGGGTTAGCGTTGCCAATATCCTCCGATGCCAGGATCAGCATACGGCGGGCAATAAATTTGGGGTCCTCTCCACCAACAATCATTCGCGCCAGCCAATAAACCGCGCCGTTAGGATCGCTGCCGCGCATGGATTTGATAAAGGCCGAAATAATATCATAATGCTGTTCGCCTGCCTTATCATACAGCGCCATATTTTGCTGCACATGCTGCAGCACCACATCGTTGGTGACAACTATCTTGCCTTTTGGAAAAGCGTTCACCAGCAGTTCAAAAATATTCAGCAGTTTGCGGGCATCACCGCCGGATAATCGGAGCAATGCCTCATGCTCTTTGATATCGATCTTCTTTTCACAGAGTATGACATCCTCCTTCATGGATTTATCGAGGAGACTCACTAAATCATTTTCCTCCAAAGGCTGCAAAATATAAACTTGGCATCGCGACAGCAAAGCCCCGATGACCTCGAAAGAAGGGTTTTCAGTAGTAGCGCCTATCAACGTAACCGTGCCCCGCTCTACAGCACCCAAAAGCGAGTCCTGTTGCGATTTGGAGAAGCGGTGTATTTCGTCAATAAATAAGATGGGTAAGGTTTCGCCCTGTTCTTTTAATAGCGATGCCTTTTCGATCACTTCCCGCACATCCTTTACACCTGAATTTATGGCACTCAAAGAAAAGAATGGCCGGTAAAGCGTTTGCGAAATAATATAGGCCAGTGTGGTTTTACCCACGCCGGGCGGCCCCCAGAAGATCATGGATGGTAGCGAGCCAGATTCAATAGCTTTACGCAATACAGCACCCGGCCCAACCAGGTGTTTCTGGCCGACATAATCGTCCAAAGTTTTGGGGCGCATGCGCTCGGCTAAAGGCGGCAGGTTGTTCATGTATGTAAAATTGGCAATGTTTCCGTTTAAAACAATTCCCCATCCTTAGGGGGTTCTTTATCTTTTTTAGGTGACGGAACATTAACTAATCTTTTTAAATTTTTATTAAACTGGTTTAAATCGGGAGTTTGCTTTTCGCTATCCACATTCTTTATATCTATGTGTTTATACTTGTCTATATGAGGACTGTCAATTAATGTATCTTGAATTGCTTTACTCTTTAGTAAAGATTTAACTTGTTCTACAGCTGCTTGTTTTAATGTTAACAGCCTATCATATTGGCTTATTTTGTTTCTTATTAATTCAGCATTTAAAGGTTCAAGGTTAGCTATTAATATTAGTTGGTGAGTAGTTCCGTAATCTCTTATGTTATGCCCTTTTTGCACCAAATCTGGATTTTCTGTATTCCACTCCTTAGCGGTTTTATTAAATACAACCTTGTTTAATAATTCTGCTTCTTCAGCATAAATCACACCTTCCATTTTTTTAGGTAAATTTCTTAATGGGATTAAAACGTCTTGAATGGCATCAGTCTGAATTCTGTAATTTGCTTTAGTTAAGAATCTTCTGAAATCCCAAACCTGATCTAATCCCCTTGTTTCTCTTTGTTTAAAGTTTTTAAATTCTGTAATTAACAACAATTTGAATTCCGGGCTTATGTAAGTGCAAAACTCAAAAGCAATATCAACTTGTGCCCAAGTCCCACCCCCTGTCCGTCCAGCTTTTGAATAGACCCCGATAGCGTTTGTTTGCTCAACCCATTTCTTAATCGAAAGAAAATAATTCCCAGAACCAACATTTTCTCTAATTCCCCGGAATTCCGGGGTTTTAAAATTAGGATTAAACATCCCCTCCCAAACACCCCAAAAATCAACGGTTGTTTTATTATTAATCCACCTTTCAATTAATTTGCTGCCATCTTCAATATTGGACACCATATCAGTTAAGCAAATATAATCTTGCTCATTGTGCTTGATAATGGTAATGTCTGTCCCGTTTATATGTATTTTACTCATTTTTTCAATTCTTATAAATTAAATACCCTACAATGTTGGCAAGCAAAAAACTTAAAATGATTTTGCGTTGTGAATTTACGAATATTATACAAAATCCTAAAATATTTAGTATTTTTAAACAACAATTATATGATACAACAGTTTACCCAAAGCAATCAGCATTCCATTTTTGACGAACTTGCTTCAAATGATGCCGATCTTCAAAAAATAATTGATGCCCATGGCTATCCGCCATTTTGGTCGCGGCCAAATAGTTTTGAATCTCTGGTTCATATTATTTTGGAGCAGCAGGTTTCGCTGGCTTCGGCATTATCGGCATTAAATAAACTGAAAGAAAGAGTACAGGAACTAACACCGGCGCGGGTATTATTATTGACTGATGAAGAATTCCGTGCCTGTTATTGCAGCCGGCAGAAAACCGGTTATATTAAATATTTAGCGGAAGCACTTTTAAACGGACAATTTAAACTCGAAGAATTTCATGATATGCCCGATGAGGAGATCCGCGCCAAGCTAACCGCCCTCAAAGGTATCGGCAACTGGACGGCGGATGTATACCTGATGTTCGCCCTGCAACGCGCGGATATTTTCCCTATCGGCGATTTGGCAGCGGTAAATGCTTTGAAGCGGGTGAAGGAGTTGCCTGCTGAAACTACCTTGCAGGAAATGCTGGCAATAACAACCCAATGGCAGCCTTACCGTACTTTGGCGGCGATGCTGCTGTGGCATTATTATTTATCAGCACCCAAAGCAAAATTATAGTCATTACAATGACGCGCGGAGAATAAACATATCGGAAAAACTGGAAATTATTAATTTACACTAAAACCTTACTGGTTTAAGTCGACCTTCGGAAGACTTAAACCAGTGAGGAAGAGATTGAATAACCAATTTTTTAATGTAAATAAAAATCAATCTCACCGTTTGAAGAACTTGGGCTTACCACAAGAATCTGTGGATAACCATTTGGTGTTGTATAAGTCCCTTCGCCAAAAGTCCAGTTTAGGTTAGGTGGGTGGGTTCCATTTGTTAACACGCAATCAATCCCTGTCATTTGTAATTTTGTTTGATTAGGGAATACAAGATAGGTATTGGTATAAGCCTCCTGGTCTTCAACTAAACTAGTAGCCAGCGTTGTTCGTGTAAAGGTAACATCAGCAGCAGGATAGCCAGTAAATGACTCTTTATAAGTAAAGCTAGTAGCTGTGTATGATACCAATGTAATAACACCCGTAAGCGAAGTGCCGGATGTAACAGGAACAAATGTACCATGATGATAAGTAGCTCCTTGCCCATCATTGTTGTCATTAAAATACCAATTTGCAATTGTCCAGCTACCATTTTCCCATTGTAGTACAGGTTGACAGGCGCCGCCATCTAAACCATTCCACCAAAAAATAGTAGAATCTCTGGGCGGGGTAACCGGCACAGTCCATGTGGTAGAAAATGATTTGATAGTATCACCGGCTGGTAGATTGGCTGATGCATAACCACCACCCGGATAGGTTTGATTATGCTTGACTGCCGGAATTGTGGGTGATGCTTGGGGCTCTGGCGTAGATTGTTTTTTACAACTTAAAAAGGCAACGGACAGCATTAATGCTGCGAGGAAAACATTGTTTTTCATGGTGGTTTGTTTTAATTTGTTTATAGATATGAATGAATATTAATAGAAATAAAAGTTATATCCCTGATGGCGTTGTGTTAACCAAAAAATATTCGCGTAAAAATTATATCCATTTTATATTTCCGATCTGCATCGGTAACTGTTCCATCTTTTACCGCTACTGATACAACTGGAATAGGCAAACCATCATCATTACCTTTGACCACACCGTACATTCACCCAGACATACGCCAAAACCATATAATACAATCATACTAATACATAACTATAGCTCATCATAATAAGGCCACACAAACGTTTGTGTATGCGCTTATTACATCTTAAAATTATTTATAAAGTATTTATTATTCGATCAATAAATAGTTATTTATTTAATAATACAAGAGCGACACGGGGTGCTTGAAGACTTTTTAAAGACTTGTTCTAAACTTATTGCTGATGCTAAATAAAGCGGGGGAGCAAGCGATGGACAAACGTTTGCATTAGTGCAAAGAGTGCACAAGTAGCTATTGCGTGCCAGACATACTTGCGTTAGTTGGGTGAAAGGATTGCCTGCCCAAACTACAATAGAAGAAATGTTAGAGATTACCGGTAAATGTGGCCTTATAGGACTTTGGCAGCGATGTTGTTGTGGCATTATTATCTGTCAGCGCCAAGACAACCAGCCACCTCTAAATCTCCCCCGGCAGAGGAGACTTTTAAAAACAATTTTTAAGCCCTCCCTTCCGGGGAGGGTTTGGGTGGGGCTAACCTACGCATTAAACAACCCGTTCCTCTCCTGCTCCTGGTAGTTTTGTACAGTTTCAATGGCATTATCCACTACATCACTCAAAGCAACAATAAACGCTCCCGGTTTGGCCATGCTCATGGCATACTTGATGGCTTCAATTTCCTTCGGAACAACCTCGAATTGTTTATTCGGGTCAACGGAATGAATACCTTCGATCAGCAAGTCCAATATATTTTGCTCTGTACGCCCGCGCAGGTGTTTTTCCTGGCGCAGTATCACATAATCAAACATCTCGGCTGATAGTTTTCCTATCTCGCGGATATCAGAATCGCGCCTGTCGCCGGTGCCGGCTATGATGCCGATCTTGAGCGGCGAATCGATATGGCTCAAAAATGCCTTTATACCGATAAAGCCGTCCGGGTTATGTGCAAAATCGATCATGAACCGGAAATCCTTGAACTCAAATATGTTCATCCTGCCCGGCGTTTGCGCAGCCGACGGGATAAAGGTTTGCAGCGAAGTTTGGATATCCTCTGTTTTAAATCCCCATAAAAAGCTGGCCAGCGTTGCGGCAAGCACATTTTGTATCATAAACGGCACCGTGCCGCCAAAAGTAAGCGGTATCATGATGGTACGTTGTACTCGTATTTTCCAGTCGCCTTTTTGTATGGTGACAAAACCATTCTCGCTGATACAGGCAATACCGCCCTTTTTGCAATGCGATTTGATGACCGGGTTATTTTCATCCATACTAAAATAAGCCACATTACAATCCGCTTTTTTGCCGATGCGGACGCAATAATCATTATCCGCATTCAATACCGCCCAGCCATCTTTTTTTACCGAGTTGGTTACCACGCTTTTTACACGTGCCAGGTCTTCCAAAGTATGGATATCTGCCAGGCCGAGGTGGTCTTCCTGTATATTGGTGATCACACCGATATCGCACTGACTAAAGCCCAAACCTGCCCGTAAAATACCACCGCGTGCCGTTTCCAATACGGCAAAATCAACGGTAGGGTCTTTCAATATAAACTCTGCGCTTACAGGGCCGGTGGTATCACCTTTGAGCATCATATTGTTCTGCACATAGATACCATCTGATGTGGTAAAACCAACCCTGTGCCCGTTATTTTTTACAATATGGGCGATCAACCGGGTAGTGGTAGTTTTACCATTCGTGCCGGTTATGGCGATGATGGGGATACGCGCTGCCGATTTACCCGGAGGGTACAGCATATCGATCACATGCCCGGCAACGTTGCGCGGCAGTCCCTCGCTTGGCGCGATGTGCATCCGGAAACCCGGCGCCGCGTTTACTTCTAATATCACTCCGCCGGTATCGTTAAGCGGCTCACTTAAATTTTGCGCCATAATATCGATGCCACAAATATCAAGACCTATGATCTTTGATATGCGTTCGCAGATGAATACGTTTTGCGGGTGCACATGGTCGGTCACATCAACGGATGTTCCGCCGGTGCTGAGGTTGGCGGTTGATTTTACAAATAGTTTTTCGCCTTTGGCCGGTACAGTTTCTAAGGTGTAGCCTTTCTTATCTAACAGATCCAAAGTATCCCGGTCAACCGAGATCAGCGTCAGCACATTTTCATGCCCATACCCTCTTTTGGGGTTGGTATTTTCCAGGTCGATCAATTCCTGGATAGTGGAATGTCCATCGCCCATCACATGCGCCGGATCGCGCAGGGCCGCTGCCACCATTTTATTGTCGATCACCAAAACACGGAAATCATATCCTGTTATAAAACGTTCCACGATTACCTTGCGGGATATTTTTGCGGCATGTTCGTAAGCGGCTATCGCTGCTTCCTTATCTCTTATATTGATCGATATGCCCCGTCCGTGGTTACCGTCCAAAGGTTTAAATACCAACGGAAAGCCCACTTTACGTATCGCTTCATCCACCCCGGCAACAGACGAAATGGTGATCCCTTTTGCCACGGGGATGGCTTGTTCTTCCAAAAGGCGCTTGGTCTCGTCCTTATTACTGGCGATGTCAACCGCTATGCAGCTTGTTTTCTCCGTCATGGTGGCCCTGAAACGTACCTGGTTTTTGCCATAACCCAATTGCACCAGCGACTCTTTATTCAACCGTATCCAGGGGATGTTCCGGGCAATGGCTTCTTCCACTATCGACCCGGTACTTGGGCCCAATCGGGTATTTTCCCTGATCTCACGCATTTGCTGTATGTCATATTCCAGGTTATAATCCTCCCCTTTTATTAACGCTTCGGTAATACGAACGGCAGCTTCTGCCGCATAAATACCCACCTTTTCTTCCAAATAAGTGAATACTACATTATATATACCAACGGTTTTTGTTTCGCGTGTGCGCCCGAAACCGGTGTCCATACCGGCCAATGTTTGTATCTCCAACGCGATATGCTCTACCACGTGTCCCATCCAGGTACCGGCTACCACCCGCTGAAAAAAACCGCCCGGAACCCCCGGTGAACAACGATGCTGGTAAAGTGTCGGCATCATTTTCTCCAGCCTTTCTATAAAGCCTTCGATCTTATTGGTGGGCTTATGCTCCATCTCCTCCAGGTTCAACCGCATCTGTATCAGTTTTTTACGGTTAGTGCTCCAGATGTTGGGGCCGCGAAGCACTTGTATATTTTCGATCTTCATATCGTGTAGTGTATTAGATTTAAGGGGATGTAATTTATTTTAAAGCTATGAAACTTAACAGCCTAATAAAACTTTTCAATAAAAAACGCAGAATATATTTAGATAATAGACACCTTTGTGTATCCTTTTTGCTTTAATTTGTGCTGTAGGTTTGATGAAATTGTTTGTGACAATATCATCAACTGCTTATAACTGAATGATTAACTAAATACACCAAATATGAATGCTCCCAAAGGAAAACTGGTAATAATTGGCGGCGCTGTAGATATGGGAAGCAGCATCAGTTCGCAGGAACGTGTTTTACAGCCTGATTATCTTAAATTTTTTGACCGGGGGATACTCAAAAGGATCATCAACGAGTCGGCAAAACGCGAAGGCTCGCATGTTGAAGTGGTCACCACCGCGTCGCAAATACCCGAGCTTGTTGGTAACGAATATATCAAAGCGTTCAGCCAGTTAAATGTGCCCCATGTAAATACCATGCACATTAAAAGCCGGGAGGATGCAGTTCACAAAAACTACCTCGACCGCATACACAAAGCTGATATCGTGATCTTTACCGGCGGCGACCAGCTAAGGCTGAGCTCGATATTTGGCGGGACCGAATTCCTGCAGATATTAAAGGCCCGGTATCAAAAAGAAAACTTTTTACTCGCCGGTACATCGGCAGGGGCGGCAGCGGCATCAACCCACATGATCTATAAAGGGCAAAGCAATGATGCTCTGATCAAAGGCGAAGTGCAGATAACCGCGGGGCTTGGGTTTATTGATTCGGTTATTATTGATACCCATTTTGTGCAGCGCGGCAGGATAGGCCGTTTATTATATGCAGTGGCCAGTAACCCGGGTATTTTGGGTATTGGGTTGGGTGAAGACGCTGGTTTGCTGATCACCGAAGGCAGTATGATGGAAGCTATCGGTTCGGGGTTGATCATTTTGGTTGACGGAAAGAACATGGTGGAAACCAATATATATGATGTGGAACTGGGTTCGCCGGTATCTATTGAGAACCTGCGGCTGCATGTAATGTCTATTTATGACCGGTACGACTTGCAGCAGCACCGCTTACTGATAAAAAAGGTAGTTAAAGTAGAAGAAGGCGTTTTTATCAAGGGCCCGGATAATGAATTTATGCAATAGACCGTTACTTATAGTTAAGTAGTCTTGAGTTATGAGTCTTGAGTCAGCAAATTGAATTTGTTTGTGACTTAAAACCACTTACTCAAGCGATATATATGCCCTACAAAAAAACCATTATGAAAATAATCATTCACGGGGGCTTTTTTAGCGAGTCGAAAACCAACCAGGAGGTTAAGCAGGCTAAACAAGAGGCATTAAGAGAGATCGTGCAGCTTGGGCATAAATACCTGGAAAGCCACACCGCTGTTGAAACGGTAGTTTACACGGTATGCCTGCTGGAAGATTGCGATCTGTTTAACGCCGGCACAGGCTCGCAGATACAAAGCGACGGTAAAATAAGAATGAGCGCATCCCTGATGAACGGGAAAACCATGCAATTTTCGGGCGTCATCAATATCGAAAATATCAGAAACCCTATCCGTGTTGCCGAAAAACTTTTGACCATGGAAGATAAAGTTTTAAGCGGCAGAGGTGCACAAGAGTTTGCCCGCGAGAATGGCTTTAAACATTATAATCCTGAAATACCACAGCGCCGCCACGAATATGAAAAGAAATTGAGTGACTCCATCCGCCTGGGTACGGTGGGCTGTGTGGCGCTTGATATTTATGGCGACCTGGCTGCCGCGACCTCAACGGGAGGTAAAGGTTTTGAAATTCCCGGTAGGGTAAGTGATTCGGCTACGGCGGCAGGGAATTACGTTAACGAATGTGCCGGAATATCATGCACCGGTGTAGGCGAAGATATTGTGAGCGGCGCCGTTGCACCCAAAATTGTGACCCGCGTAACCGATGGCATGAACCTGCAACTGGCTACCATGAAAACCTTGAACGAGTTAAAACCGTTTAATGGGTTTGCCGGTGTAATTGGTATATCGGCTAATGGCGACACCTACCATGCCGATACCCACCCTTATATGGTTTGGGCCCTGCATGATGGAGAAATAGAAATATTTAATTAAATTACGTCAAAATGATCAATAATCATTTTGATAGTAATTACATTTGCGTTCTAATTAATTTATTAAACCTAAAGGATAGAATTTAATGCGTTTCCGTTTGCTCCTTTTATTTTGTTTCATCAGTGTTTCGGCTTCGGCCCAATGGTGGCACATTGATCTTAGTAATCTTGGGTTTAAAAAGCACGAGGTATTGACGGTATTAAAACCTGTTAAAGACCACTCGGTTAGCTGCCTGGTTATTAATTCAAAACCCAGCCATTTCGAAGTTGAACCGCTAATCCTCGCAAGGAGCCAATACAGCCTTGAGCAAGCCGAAGCCGAGGTAATGAAAGACGCCAAGCATCATATGCGTTTCAGAGAATACAATATTGCCAGCTATAATTTTAACGGCCTTGCCAACGTTTATGTACAGTTACACCGCTTTTCAGAAGCTAAATGGTATTTTTTGCAAAGCCTTTATTTATCGCGCCAGCAAAACGACTATAATTTGACGGTTAGGGACTTAGTAAGCCTGGCAGGTGTTAAGGTATCACTCGGTGATAAAACATCGGCACGCGCCGACCTGGTGGAAGCCCGGGACATTGCTCATAGCAATGGGATGCTGATATCCGTAATACAATTAGATGATAAAATACAATTGTTTGACCAAAACGGGACCATGATTCAAAATCCTGATGTGCAATATGCAGAAACCACAGAGATCAGCAAGAAGATCCGGGTGTTATATTAAACCATCACCCTCAAAATTTATCAAATAAAACATAATTTGTAATATTTTGTAATATTGTTATTCTAACAGGGAGACAGTATTTGTTACTGTCTCTTTTTATTTACTTTAGCAAACTCATTATAGGCACAAGTATTGATGTTTTATTATAATCCCGATTTAAATACAGTTAAAGATATGTTCAAGAAAGTATATATTTTATTGGTGCTTGGGGCTGCATTGGCCTGCAAAGCCGCACCAGCCCATCACCAACCCATGATCAAAGTAGCAGGTTCAAATGATCTGCAGCCTGACGCACAGCAAAGTATTGTTTGCCAAACCATTGCCAAGTTCATTTCTGACTATAATTATAAGAAAGTAGAATTGAATGATTCCATATCAACGGTGGTTTATAACCGTTACATTAAGGCCCTTGATGAGAACCACAATTATTTTCTGGCATCGGATATAAAGGATTTTAATAAGTACAAAACTGTCCTGAGTAATGACCTAAAAGATGGAAATTTGAACAATGTGTTCTATATGTTCAATGTATATCAAAAAAGATACAATGACCGTATCCGGTATTCCATTGCCCAACTGGATAAAACTTTTGATTTCAACACAAAAGACACATTCACTTTTGACCGCGACAGTTTGCCGTACGCCGCTTCGGAAACTGAGATGGATAATATTTGGACCGAGCGTGTAAAATACGATCTGCTTAACTTAAAACTGGCCGGTACTGATGATGCCAAGAACAAAGAAAAATTAAGGAAAAGGTACCAAGACTTGCTATCGCAATCCAATAAGCTCAACAACCAGGATGTGTTCCAGATATTTATGGACGCGTTCACCAATGCTATTGATCCGCATACCAACTATTTTAACCCTTCCAACGCGGCCAATTTCAATATAGAAATGTCGCGCTCGTTAGAGGGCATAGGCGCTACGCTGAACGTTGAAAATGATTATGTGACCATCAATTCGGTAGTGCCCGGCGGCCCCGCTGATAAAACACGCCAGGTATTTGCCGGCGACCATATTGTGGGTGTAGCACAAGGCGCCACAGGCGAGTTTCAGGATATTGTAGGCTGGCGTATTGAAAATGCAATAGCGCTTATACGTGGGAAAAAAGGCACCGTGGTACGTTTGGAAGTATTGCCAAAAGGCAGCGCTACAGGCACAAAGCCAAAAGTAATTGAGATAACACGCGAAAAGATCATTTTACAGGATCAGTCTGTAAAAGAAGAGATTCATACTTACAACTCCAATGGTAAAGTGATCAGGATCGGGGTAATATCGGTACCGGCATTTTATATCGATTATAACGATTATAAAGCTGGTAACCCGAACTACAAAAGCACCACCCGCGACGTAAAACTGATACTTGATACCCTGAAACGTGAGAATGTGGATGGCATAGTGATGGATCTGCGCGAAAATGGCGGTGGCTCATTGATGGAAGCGATAGATCTGGGTGGCTTATTTATCAAGACCGGCCCTATTGTACAAGTACGCAATACAGAAGATAAGATAGAAGTTGACAGTGATGATGATCCGTCTATCTCTTATACAGGTCCTATGGCTATCCTGGTTGACCGTTTCAGCGCTTCGGCATCTGAGATTTTTGCAGGAGCTATGCAGGATTATGGACGTGCGCTGATCATCGGTACACAAACTTATGGTAAAGGTACCGTACAAAATGCGATAGACCTGGATAGGGTGATCAGCCCTTCGGCGCGCGAGTTAATAGCAAAAGCAACCGGTGGTGATAAAAAGACAGTTAACACAGGCAGCCAGAGCAAGTTTGGCCAGTTAAACCTGACCATCGCTAAGTTTTACCGCATCAGCGGAAACTCTACCCAGCATAAAGGAGTTACCCCGGATATTGAATTTCCGTCGATCATCCCTTTAACTAAATATGGTGAGGATACCGAACCATCGGCACTGCCTTTTGACATCATTGCTAAAAGCGATTACACCAAAGTGGGCGATTTTACCGCGGTAGTACCACAATTAAATAAATTGTATCACCAACGCATGAGCAGTGATTCGAGCTATAAATATTTGCTGGAGGATATTGCCGATTTTAACAAGCATGAGAACGAAAAAAGCGTTACCCTGAATGAAAAGGAGCTTAAACAAGAACGCGATGCTGAGGAAGCAAAAGCTGCTAACCGCGATAACTTGAAAAGGATAGCTTTAGGCTTGAAACCATTGAAAAAAGGTGACGCAAAACCAAGAAAAGAAGACCTTGACTTTTTGAAATTAGAAGCAGGACAGGTGTTAACAGATTACATTAACATGGGCAGCAAGTTTACCAATACTGCGCCTATGGTACAGGGGCAGTAAGTCTGTGAAATATTTAATAAAAAGCGGGATACTGATCTTCATCAGTATCCCGCTTTTTATTTTGTGACGAGTTACATTATTTGCCATTAAAAAACAGAGATGACTTTTAACACGATAACAGCAACCAATACCAGGAGCAGATTTTTACTGGGTACTAATTTACCACTTCAAAACTTTTTTGCATCCTGATATCATTCGAGGCGCTCCCGATCATCAGTTGAAAAGTGCCGGGTTGTGTAACGCGATCCAGTTTATCATTATAAGATGCCAGTTCATCCCGTGTAACCGTAAAGGAAACACGCCGCACCTCGCCAGGCTGTAGCATTATTTTCCTAAAATCCTTCAACTCCTTTACAGGCCGAAGCGGTTGCGATACCACATCCCTGATGTATAACTGCACCGTTTCTTCACCGGCATATTTGCCCGTGTTAGCTATCTCTAATGAAAAAGACAGATCTTCATTATCCTTTATCTGGGGTATAATTTTGTCAAACGCCAAGTCTCTGTACTCAAAAGTTGTGTAGCTTAAGCCATAGCCAAAAGCATATCGTGGTGAATTTAGAAGATCGGTATAGGCTGACTTGTAATTCAGATCGTTATCACTTTGCGCGGGCCTGCCGGTATTTAAATGGTTATAATAAATAGGTATCTGCCCTTCAGAACGCGGGAAGGTAATAGGCAATTTACCGGAGGGATTATAGTTACCATATAATACATCTGCAATAGCATTGCCACCCTGGTTACCCAGCCACCAGGCATATAAAATAGCGGGTACGTTATCCGCTGTCCAGTTAAAAACCATCGGGCGGCCAGCCATTAAAATTACTATAACCGGTTTGCCGGTCGCCTTTATTTCTTTGATCAATTCTTCCTGTATCCCCGGCAGGTGGATATCAGATCTGCTTTTTGCTTCGCCGGTCATATCGGGCGCTTCGCCCATTGCCATTACAACCACATCAGCCTGCTTTGCAGCCCGTAAAGCTTCCTCAAAACCTATTTTCGACATATCGGTAATATTGCATCCCTGCGCGTATATCAATTTTGTTTCCCCTGCCTGTTTCAGCATACCATCCCATAAGGATACGTTTTCCTCGTTCTTGTCCACATCCAACGCCCAAAAGCCTTTCAGCTCCTTCCTGGCTTTAACAAGCGGTCCTATCAGCGCGATGGTTTTTAGATCTTTTGAAAGCGGCAGCAGCTGCTTCTCATTTTTGAGCAGCACGATACTTTTACGCGCCATATCCCTTGCCACCTCCACATTTTCGGGCCGGTTGAGCATCGTTTTTTCTCTTTGGGGATTGATAAAACGATAAGGGTCTTTAAACAAACCCATTTCAAATTTTTTTCTTAATATCCGCCTTACCGCATCATTTATCAGGGGAAGAGGTACTTTTTTATCAGCCACCAACTTTGATAAATTGTTGATATAGCTGCGGCTTTCCATATCCATATCGCTGCCGGCCTTCAGGGCCACTTCGGCGGCCTCGTAATTATCCTTTACATAGCCATGCTGGATCATCTCACCTATCGAGCCCCAGTCGCTTACCACAAACCCTTTAAAGTCCCAGCGGCCTTTCAGGATATAGCGCTGCAGGTAGCTGTTACCGGTGGCGGGGGTTCCGTTAAGGTCGTTAAATGAATTCATAAAAGTGGCCACACCCGCATCAAGCGCGGCTTTGAACGGCGGCAGGTAAGTTTCCCACAAGGTGTGCAGGCTCATATCCACGCTGTTATAATCGCGCCCGCCGATAGCCGCGCCATACGCGGCAAAGTGTTTGGCACAAGCCATCACCGCATCTGTACTGCCCAGCCCATTTCCCTGGAAGCCTTTTACCCTTGCTGTCGCGATCAGCGAACCGAGATAAGGATCTTCGCCGGCGCCTTCCATCACCCGGCCCCAGCGCGGATCGCGTGCGATATCCACCATAGGGGCAAACGTCCAGTTTATACCAGACGCCGATGCCTCGGTGGCGGCAATACGTTCTGATTTTTCGATCATATCCATATTCCAGCTTGCAGCTTCGGCCAGTGGGATAGGAAAGGTTATCCGGTACCCGTGGATCACATCCTGCCCGAATAATAAAGGTATTTTTAAGCGTGATTGCATAGCCGCATCCTGGAAAGTACGCGTATGGTCGGTGCCCATGATATTTAAAACGGCGCCCACCCGGCCCTGTTTGATCTCGTCTATTTTATTGCCTACCGATTTTGTAACGGGCCCGGTAGCCTCCCAATCGCCGTTGTACTGATTAAGCTGACCGATCTTTTCGTCCAGGGTCATCCTGGCCAAAAGGGCATCCACTTTGCGGTCAATACTGTCGCGCTGCGCCAGGGCTTTATTAGTGATGGACGAACTGGCCGCAAGCAACAACGCAAAAATTACCTTCCTATATATTCTTGTCATTTTTAATATTTTATCTATAACTATAAATCCCCTTCTTAATTTCATTGACCGCAAAATTTGGTGCCCTGGTGGTTAAAGCCATGTACAAAATATGGCCGGTTTTGATTGCCGATGCTCATCAGTATAAAAGCTAAACCGTTGCAGGCCAAACAGCAACGCTATCTGGAATTTAAAGGTTATCAATTGGTTAATTTATTGTGCTTATCCGGGTCAAAAATAAGCTTTATCCGGCTAAAAATGCCTGATTTTAAAGGTAGAATATTTTTAGGAAAAAGTACACAAAGCTTACCTAACGGTCTTGCGTATATATGTCACACGCGACACCGTGCGCCAGCTGAAAGATATTTATACAAAAACAGCGTACTGAAAATATCTAAGGTTGACATTTTTTAATTCGATGCAATCAATGTTTTGCTTGTCAAAATCCTCCTGATATTCGCTATTAAAAAATGTTAATATTTTATCCAAGTAACCCAAACACTTTTTTAAATGCTTATCATATGTCAGGTATTCTTTCGCCTCATCCGTTTTTTCAATATCCTCATGACATAAATAACGCGATCTACGAGAATAATTTTCCAATTTCACAAAAGATGTATAAATATCTTCTGGTATTTTACACGTAGATAGTGTCATAAATAGAGCATTTTTTACATCTACGTGAGTTTTGTAATGAAGATTGGCTTTTTTTGCTAAATGAGCATTCATTAGATGAACTGCCGCATAATAAGCAATAGTAACTTGCCAATCCCAGCTCTCTTTTAGATGTTGATTGATACCAGATATCAGGTAAAGATTTTTTTTAGCTTGTTTGACGTGCGCCTGATAGTCTGCCATCTATATTTACTTGACGATAATGGGTTGGTATAGGTAGTTTATCACATGATTCTACAATAGTACTACTTATAAAAAATCCATTACTTGAATATTTTTCATTTGCTTTGGCTTCGGAGAGTATTAATGCATCTTCAGTATTTTCATCATCTGTGCTAATTTCTGCCCATACCAATATTTTGGCATCAGAAAAATCAAAAGCTAATTTCAACGGTTTTGCCTGATAAGAATGTAATTCTTTAAAATAATCATTTACAATTTGTGCAATAAAGAATTTAGTGCTTTCAACCCGCATTCCTGTAACAATTCCGATGACATTTCCGGTCATAGCATTATTGTAAAACTCCTTTGTTTCAATTGGGGCAGTATCAGTCTCTATCATGATTTTATCCAATTTTATACCAGATATAAAACCATTAAACCAATCGTTAATAACCTCGTTTGGGATTTGTGTTGACTGTTGAGATACAGGCATAATTAATAATAAGTATTGAACTATTACGCAAAAGCAATAGAAAAGTTTTTAGTCAGATAATCGATATGAGATTTTACTAAGTTAAGCACTATTTTACACTTTCGCAACCTCTCTTTTAACCATCTGCCAATTCCGCTAAATTGATTTACTTTACTGAATAGAAAGTGCAATTAAAACATGAAGTGTTGTTCTAAATCTACCCAACTGACTTGTGGGATATGTGTCTCTGCGAAAAACCCAACGACCACATCCTCAAACCCTATATACAAATTTACGAAACCTATTTGAAGAATGTACTGACACTGTTTTGTCAGTACGCAACAAAGCCTTTAAACTTTTCATTTAAAGGCTTTGCTATATAAGAACGTTATTATTTTCTGCCGCCGCCGAAAAAGAAGCCTATTTTGAAGGCCGCGTAATTGGCGTTGTTACCCAGGATATTATATTCGGCTGATAACCTGAAATGCCCCGCCTCAAAACCAGCCCGTGGAAAGAACCCGAATTTTGAACCGCCTTTAACCAAACCTGTATTCGTATCGGTTGAGGAATTATAATTCACGGATTGCTGCGAGAAAACCCCGGCTCCTGCACCCAAAAATGGTCTAAAACCTCCATTCATCAAATAATATTCTAATGTAGGGCAATAGGAGGTTAAGATAGATACGTGTACGGTCGCGTTATCCTGATTTGTATTTTCATACCCCAGGCCAGCACCTTCGATACGTAAACCAACGGCAAGTGCGTCTGTAATACGATAATGCGGTTCGATAGTAAAAGTAGCACCTGCTTTGACAGTCGCAGAACTACCGCCAGTGCTCTGGGGAATAGCGTAACCGAAGGTCAGATCTACTTTAAACGCGTGGAAAGTGGTTGACTGGGCGTTGGCCAATACAGCAAACCCCACCAAGGTGAGCAATAAAAATAGTTTTTTCATGATAATTAGGTTTAAATTTATCTGCAATATAAATATTAAAGTAAAGATTATCAATAACATACTTGTATCTGTTAATTGGATTGCACCTCACTGATTTGTTTTATTACTTTTAACTTTATCAAACAAACATCGCCGCCATGAAAAAGCTATTGTCTGGTTTATTTCTTTTGCAATTATTAGCCATTGTTGCCTCCTGCCAGGTAAAATCGATCTCTTACGGAGACAACCCCGCTGCTGGCAAGTATTACAATGTACGGGGCATAAAAATGTATGTGGAAGTTTACGGAAAGGGCAAGCCTTTACTGCTGATCCATGGCAACGGTAGCAGTATCAAGGCTTTTTCTCAAACCATCCCGTATTTTTCAAAAAAGTATAAAGTGATCGCTGTTGATAGCAGGGCGCAGGGCAAAACGATCGACACCAAAGATTCCTTAAGTTTTGAAATGATGGCGGATGATTTTTCGGCGCTGCTTGACCAGATGCATGTTGATTCGGCATACGTGATCGGCTGGAGTGACGGGGGTATCAATGCCTTGGTATTGGCGATGAGGCACCCGCAGAAAGTGATCAAGCTGGCATCGACAGGCGCTAACCTGACCCCGGATTCAACTGCACTTACCCCGGCTACCTGGAAAGATATGGTTGATCAATATCAATCTGATAAAAACAAAGCCAGGAACACCGACAAGGAAAAAAACGACTGGAAAATATTTATGCTCGATTATACGCAGCCAAATATTCCATTCACTGCCCTTAAAGCTATTAAATGCCCATCATTGATCATTTGCGGCGACCATGACTTGATACCGATTGAGCACACCACCAAAATATACCAGGCTATTGACCGCGCTTATTTGTGGGTAGTGCCCAACTCGGGGCATCCCACTTTAACAGAGCATAAGGATGAGTTTAATACGCTGGTGGATGATTTTTTCCAGAAACCATATAAAAGACGCTAACTGACCTCTCAATTATCGGTTTCACAATAAAAACACTGCACATCAGGGTGCAGCCATAAAAATGATGCTGGATTTTGGGTGCTGACCTTCCCTTCCAAAAGCTTTTTCATAACCCGCTGTTTGTGCATACCGTTGACCACCAGGATGATCTGCCTTGAACGCAATATATCCGCCATGCCGAGTGTTAACCCGTGCTTAATTTGAATGCCCGCACTATCTATCATTTTATGCGCCAGGGAAGTTTCACTCAGTGTAGCCAAATGTGCATGAGGCTGTAAAACATCAGCAGGCTCGTTAAAAGCAATGTGCCCGTTTATGCCGATACCTAAAATGCAGATGTCTATCGGGCCATGATC
>Ga0206812_1014_pt1 | contig 60544 bp, 63 predicted proteins | sample Alteio_BWOrgCont_54_FD_152912 | JGI IMG/M metagenome (GOLD analysis project Ga0206812, IMG submission 152912) | Enriched cells from forest soil in Barre Woods Harvard Forest LTER site, Petersham, Massachusetts, United States -... | ecosystem: Environmental > Terrestrial > Soil > Temperate forest >... | reverse complement strand
TGAGCTGAACCAGCTATTAACCGATAACCAGATATTTATACAGCGCACGGCTAACGTGGGTGTGTTGCCGATGGATGTGGCTATTAATTATGGCTGCTCCGGCCCTATGCTGCGCGGTTCCGGCCTTAAATGGGATCTGCGGCGCATTGATGGTTATTCTGTTTATCCCGAACTAGATTTTGAAATACCAATCGGCAAGGGCGAAATGGGAACTGTAGGCGATTGCTGGGACCGGTACAAAGTTCGGGTGGATGAGATAGAACAATCACTTAGAATAGTGGAGCAATGTCTTGATCGCTTGCAAAAAGAATTGAAACGCACCCCGGATTTTGATCCACGGGCTAAGTTACCACGTAAAATAACACCAAAAGCACAAGACTATTATGTAAGGGGCGAAGGCGCGAAGGGTGAATTAGGTTTTTACTTTGTAGCTGATCCTGATGGCCGGTCAGAAATACCTTTCAGGGTAAAATCACGCGGGCCAAGCTTTACCAACTTGTCTGTATTACCAGCCATCGCCAAAGGTGTGATGATAGCCGACCTGATCGCTATTGTTGGATCGATCGATTTTGTGCTGGGGGAAGTGGACCGTTGATTTGAAGATTATTTGATTTGAAGATTTGAAAATATACGCTAAATAGAAAATGCCCTGTGACCAGGGCATTTTCTTTATCTATCTATTATTATTGGGGATTTTCAAATTATCACATCCTCAAATTTTCAAATCAATTATACACCTTTACCATAAACACATAGTTCTTCAGCTTTTTGATCTGCTGCTCACGGCTTAATCCTGCCAATGTATTTTTGGTATTCAGAACAGGTTTATGAGTTAATGAATCAGTTGGGATATTTTGTATCGCATCTAAAAGGTAGCCGGATTTCAAGGCAAAATGTACGCCTTCAAGATGAGTTTCTTTCGCTTTAACAATACCTATTATGTTACCCTTACTATCCAGTAACGGACCGCCACTATTTCCAGGATTAATGGGAACAGATATCTCGTAATCAATAGTATCACCATTGAGGCCATTTGAGGATGTCAACCTGCCATCACCATAAACCGGTGAATCCTGCGGATAACCATAGGTAAACACATTCTCGGCTAAATCACTTTCAGAACGTTTGAAGGTGTATGGAATAGTACCCAAACCTTTGAATGCCGTATCTGTAATTTTTAAAATAGCGATATCGTTTTGCGGCTCAGTATATAACACTTTAACCTTAAATGATCTCCCGGCAACGTCTTGAACATAAACAGAATCCGCCCCGCTAACTACGTGATAATTAGTTACGATCAAGCCATTTGAAGTAAGGGCAAAACCTGTACCACGGTATTTGTCGGTTTGTATCTTATTACTGGGGAGTGATTGCGCACCACCCGTAGTTGTGACGTGGCTCTTATTATACTGTCGCAACTTATCTACCTCGCGCCTTAATTCAGTATAGGATGAATTATTATTCAGGTTACCCGAAATAAACAAAATGGCCAACACAGCAAAAATTGCTATTGATGCCGCAACCGATATTTTGGAATGATGATGGCGCCATAACTGCACAATCCATACGGGGTGTACTGTTACTTCTTCCACCAAAGCATACACATCTATCTCGTGATGAATAGCGTTCAGCCTGTTCTCCAGTTCCACACGTTCGCCATATTGCTTTAGCAAGCCGGTAAACTGCTGGTGTTCAATCACACGGCTGTCGATATCCGCATTTTCTATACGAAGCTGCTCAAAAGCCCTGCGCTCATCGGCACCCATGTCGCCGTTAAGGTAGCGTTCAATTACTTCTAACAGTTGCTCGTCTCTCATGTCTTTACTCCTCTATTTTTGCTGAAAAAATAGTTTTTTCAGTCGTTGCAGGCATTTATATTTTTGTGTTTTGGCATTATCCGCGTTGGTATAGCCAAAATTTTCGCAGATCTCCTGCATCGATCTGTTATTGATATAAAAATCCTCAATTATAGTTTTGCAGGGCTCTCCCAGCAATTGCAGGGCGCTTTGCATTTTGCTAAATTGTATATCCCTTTCAGCATGTTGCTCCACTTCATCCTCAACAGGCGAATATTCCTGGAAATCCCGGATATCGCCGCCATATCGGTTCATCTGGCTCAGCCTTTTGAGCCATAATCTTCTGCAAACTGAGTAAATAAATGTTTTCAGTTTGCTGTTCAGCTCAAAATCACCCTTTTTTATTTTGTTATAAAGAACAATTATCGCTTCCTGGTAAATATCCTTAGCGTCGTCTGCTGTACCATTATTATTAATGATCAGCTGCAACACCATCGGGAAATATGCCACGTACAAGCGTTTAATGGCACTTTCTGAATTATTAAGGATACCAAAAACAATTTCGCTATCCGTTGGCGTTGAACTCTTTAGGTCTTTACTCACTACTTAATACCATTTATGCGAAATTGTAACCCATTTATTTAAAAAATAACTAAACAAAATTAAGGGTATAGAAGTTACCTACTTGCATTCCGTTCGCCAATTTTAAGACAATTATTAACTAATTCATCAAAACCAATCTATTAAAATGAAAAACATCATCAAATTAAGCTTGATCACACTGCTTGCAATATCTTTTGCAGCTTGTAAAGGAGCAAAATCAACCAGCACTTCTGACACAACAAAAGTGGTCGACTCTACAAAAACCACCGTGGTTGACACTGTGCAAAAAGACACTACTAAAAAGGATACAACCAAAAAAATGTAACCCTTAATTCCCGGTAATTCAATAAGGTAACCCATTATCAGGTTGCCTTTTTTTATGTTTTTTAAACCGGGTTACCTTTTAAAATTTGTTGTATCAATGCAAAACATTTAACAACAAACAATATGAAAAATTCATTCAAAATCGGCCTATTGGCCCTGGTAATTACTATTTCAGTTTCATCTTGCGGCGATGGGGATAAAGCTGCATCCGGTTCAAAAATTGATACCGGAAAAACTGCTATTGATACCTCAAAGAAAATTGTGGATACCACTAAGAAAGCAACAGTTGATACTGGTAAAAAAGACACGACTAAAAAATCATGATTCTTTTAAGCTGTGAATTATTTAAAAGTGTTCAGGAAAATGTGTGATTTCTTTAGGTAGAGTTTATTATAATCGACTAATTACATAGACGTTATATAATATTTAAAAAAAGTTGGGTTACCTTTTTTGATTTGCAGTATTAATGCAAAACATAAACAAAATATATAACATGAAAAATTCATTCAAAATTGGTTTCTTAGCTCTTGCTATCGCTGTTTCTGCTGCTGCCTGCAAAGGTAAAGCTACTACTTCATCTGCTGACTCTGCTGCTAAAGCTGATTCTGCTGCTAAAGCTGCTGCTCCTGCTGACACAACTAAGAAAGACACTTCTAAGAAAGCTGTTGCTGCTACTGACACAACTAAAAAAGACACTACTAAAAAGAAATAATCACGTTACGGGACTAATTCACTTTAGTTTTTATACTGATTTTTAGTTTTTTACACTTTTTTAAAGGTAACCTGTATTTTTTTTAAAAAATATGGGTTACCTTTTGTTATTTGTGGTATTAATGGCAAAACTATTAATCACTTTTTAAAAAACTAAAAATGAAAAATTCATTCAAAATCGCATTCTTAGCTTTAGCTATCGCTGTTTCTGCTGCTGCTTGCAAAGGTAAAACTGGTACTTCAGCTGCTGATTCAACTAAAGCTGCTGATTCAGCTAAAGCTGCTGACTCAACTAAAATGGCTGACTCAGCTAAAATGAAAAAAGACACTGGCAAAATGAAAATGGCCACTGACACAACTAAAAAAGATACTACTAAGAAAAAGTAATTTCTCTTTTAAGTGTAACAAAAAAGCCCCCGGTATTTCACCAGGGGCTTTTTTTGTTTATTTACCCCTGAACAGCGATACCAGCCAAATGATGATGATGATCACAACAATTACTGAGATCACACCAACAACGGCACCAGCTTTAAATATCCCTGCAATAACAGAGCATCCGCTTAACGCAACCATTGTCAGCAGGAATAATAACAAGTTTAATTTTTTCATTTCTTAATTGGTTTGATTGCCTGATCTATTGAGATTCAGGTTTGCTATTATTCTATTACAAAAAATTAATAGTAAAGTTTCATAGCACAGGCGATGGTGACGAAAACAATTTAATCAGGATGCTTCTGATAAAGAATTTCTATTTTCGGCCCGATACTTTATGCGCACTCCAATTATGGATACATCTATATTGTCGATCAATAATGCGGTTCTGAAATTAGGCAATACCTCAATTTTTAATGATCTAAATTTCCAGATCGATAAAGGTGAGAACTGGGCGTTGATTGGTGAAAGTGGTTCAGGTAAAAGCGCATTGCTTCAAATTATTGCAGGTAAATTCCATTTATCGGCGGGCAGTATCCGGTATCATTTCCACGAGGAGTTTCTTCAAAAAGGCCACGTTGATGATGCACACCTTACTTTTCATCGTTTGATAGGATTGGTAGAATCAAAACACCATTTCCGCAATCTATCCAATACCAGCGATTTTTATTATCAGCAACGTTATAACTCTTCAGATTCCGAAGATGCTTTAACGGTTGAAGAATACCTGTTATCAATAAAACCGTTCACAACTGACACGCCTTACTGGACTTTGGGGAAAACCCTGCAGAGGCTTAATCTGGACAGTTTACGGAACAAGCAACTGATCAAACTATCCAACGGCGAAACCAAACGCTTGATGATAGCGGCTGCTTTGCTGAAAAACCCGGTACTGCTTTTATTGGACAACCCTTTATCCGGGCTTGATATACAGACGAGGGCGGAATTTACTTCGATCATCAGCGATATTATTGCGTCGGGGATCACCATCATCATGGCTACCTCCCCTTTTGAGATCCCTGCAGCGATCACTCATGTGGCTGTTTTGCAAAAAGGGGCAATAGTTCAGCAAATACCTGCAAATCAATTTGATCCTTCGGCCTTTAGCCTGACCGATAAGGAAAAAGTGGATAGAGATGAATTGACCGCCCTACTTAATATCCACAACACCCCTATTTATGAGTGGATAGTCAAAATGATTAAAGTGAACATCACTTATGGCGATAAAGCGATCTTAAAAAACGTGAACTGGCAACTCAAACAGGGCGAGCGTTGGGCGCTGCTTGGCCCCAATGGTGCAGGAAAATCAACTTTATTGAGTTTGATCAATGGCGATAATCCGCAAGCTTACGCGAACGATATTATTTTATTCGACCGAAAACGTGGTACCGGCGAAAGTATCTGGGATATCAAAAGCAAAACCGGCTTTGTATCGCCCGAATTATATCAGTATTTCCCTACGGATAACAGCTGTCTGCAAGTGATAGAATCCGGTTTTTATGATACGATGGGCTTATTCCGGCCCAGTGATCCTAAAAAGGCAGCTACCGCTTTGCGCTGGATGAAGGCATTAGAGATAGATCGGTACGCCAGGGTACTATTAAAAAACATCCCGGCAAGCGCCCAGCGCCTGTGCCTGCTGGCAAGGGCGCTCATTAAAAACCCAGCATTATTGATTTTTGATGAACCCTGCCAGGGCCTCGACCTGCACCAGCAGCAGCATTTCAAAATGCTGATCGATACGATTTGTAAATTAAGTAATGTTACCCTCATCTATGTAACGCATTATCTGCATGAGATACCGGATAGTGTTGATAAGGTTCTGAGGCTGGATAAGGGAGAAGTTGTATTGTAGAATATATTAGAGCAGTCACTATTTATCAATAGTTTTTGGGTGACTATAGTTTTCGATCAAGGTAATAACACTTTTGGAGATTTGTATAAAAGAAAATACGCTAAAAAAAATCTTATCAAAAGACGTCCCTGTTGTTTGGCCGTAAAAAAAAGGATGGGGGAAATAACAATAGTAAAATATACAAGGCCATAGTATGATAAAGATTATCGGCTCATTTTTTTTATTAAATACCCGTTTAGCTTCCATTTTTATAAAATTAAAAAATATATAAGACATCCAAAAATTTATAATGAACTGTCATGCCTCCTAAATTCAATCCTTCCCTTTCAGCATCGCTAAAGAATAGAAACTGTCGCGCCAGTAAATACCGCCTTGCTTTAGGGTGATCCATGTAGCCCTTAAGGTGGTATAAGCCATAACAAAACCGGCAAAAGGGATCATAAAAGCATACCACCATTTATAGGGCGGTATAACCGTCATATAAACCACATGGGCAAGAAGCATGGCACAGGCCATTAAACGGATAGCGGTTGAGCCGAAAATTAGCATCACCGGCATAGGTAATGCCACGACTATCAATATCAGTATGATGTTTGCAATGGCCCTAATGGTACTATAATTAGCCACTGCAAATGAGTTTTTTAATAAGCCATCCATAAACTGTCGTAGATTTTTGTACCAAGCCAGACTCACGTATTCATTGCCTACTAACACATCCTGGCGTAAGCCTGTCGTTTTGATTTTGAAACCCAGTTGCAGGTCATCATCAGGCCTTAATTTGATACGGACATGTGTGCCTGCTTTTTCATAAGCCGCACGCCTTACCAGGTTAAATGCACCAATACCCACATATGCTTTTGACCTGGGATTTTTGGCATCCCATGGCCGCAGGTGCAGCATCAGCATAATAGTAAAGGTTGCCAGCACGCTGTTTAAAATAGGTGATGGTGATATGACGCGGGGCAATACCGTTAAATGATCCAATTCGTTGGCAACTGAATATGCCAAAGCCTTGCTCAAAGTATCCAGGTGAAACAGGACATCTGCATCGGTAAAAAGCAGCCATTCTTCTGCGCTGCTGGTATATCCCTGGTACAAGGCGTTGTTTTTACCAAGCCAGCCATCAGGCAGCGTAGTAATGGTTGTAACCATAAGATTAGGGTAATGAGCCTTAAAATCCAGCAAAATTTCTGCGGTACGGTCGGTGGATCGGTCGTTCACTACAATGATCCGGCAATTACTATACTTAATATTGCAAACGCTTTGTAAAGCTTTTGCAAGTTCCTCCTCTTCATTCCGCACTGCAATAATAATGGCGACAGATGGCTGAATTTCAATGATGGGTTGCGCGCTTAACTGCTTAATTTTTTTAAAACCGAGGAACAGGTAAATAGTAAGCGCTATGGTAATTATGCTTATGGCTAAACTGCAGTAAAAAAATATCATCATTTTATTTTCGATAAAACTAAAGAAAAAATGCAGGTATATTTTCCGCGGTTTTAATAAATACCATAGCAATATGATGTTAGATCATGTTTTTTATGTCAGATTTGGTTTTGCATCAATACTTAAGATACAACCAATCCGACAACTCCGTATCTTTGCTGAATGAACACAGCCGATCTGTTGCAGCGCGCTTTACATTTTGATTTCCTGAGCATAGATGAAGGTGTGCACCTTTACCACCATGCGCCTACTGCTGATCTGATGTATGTAGCCAACGAGCTGCGCAAAAAACAGGTTCCGCATGGTAAAGTAACCTGGCAGATAGACCGCAATGTAAACACTACCAATGTTTGTATTGCTAATTGCAAGTTCTGCAATTTCTTCCGCAGACCGGGACATGAGGATAGCTATATCACTGATATTGAAACTTATAAGCAGAAGATAGAGGAAACTTTCCGTTATGGCGGTGACCAGCTATTGTTACAAGGTGGCCACCACCCCGATCTCGGCATCAAATTTTATGCCGACCTGTTTAAACAATTAAAGGAATTATATCCCACACTAAAGCTTCACTCTTTAGGCCCGCCCGAGATCGCTCACGTAGCTAAATTGGAGGGTATGAGTCATTATGATGTATTAAAAGAATTGAAGGCTGCCGGGCTTGATTCGCTGCCCGGTGCAGGTGCCGAAATATTGAACGACCGTGTACGCAGGCTAATCTCTAAAGGAAAATGCGGCGGAAAGGAATGGCTGGATGTGATGCGCGCGGCTCATAAACTAAACCTGCCAAGTTCGGCTACAATGATGTTTGGCCATGTAGAAACTATTGAGGAACGCTTTGAACACCTGGTTTGGATACGTGAGGTACAATCCGAGAAGCCTGAAGGGCATTATGGTTTTATGGCGTTTATACCCTGGCCATTCCAGGATGATGGCACTTTACTCCGCAAAGTTCGTGGTATCACCAATAATGTTTCGGGTGATGAATATATCCGCATGATCGCACTCAGCCGTATCATGTTGCCGAATATTAAAAATATACAGGCTTCCTGGTTAACAGTGGGTAAGCAAGTAGCACAGATCTGCCTTTATGCAGGTGCCAATGATTTCGGCTCCATTATGATAGAAGAAAATGTGGTATCGGCTGCAGGTGCCCCACACCGCTTTACAGCAAAGGGCATACAGGACTCCATTGCCGAAGCCGGTTTTGAACCGCAATTACGAAATCAGAAATATGAGTGGCGCGATATCCCGGCGCAGATCGAAGAACAAGTGATCAATTATTAACCAAAAGGAAAGGCCGGTTACTCTCGCAGTTTCCGGCCTCTACATCTACCTATGAAAAACAGCCCTTTATGGGGGTCATATTGTATATCCAATTCCCGTGCCATTGTTGAACCTAAGTTTGATCATACTAAATTTTAACTATTATTACCTATAAATTAATTTATACGTGGAAGTTTTTTCCGGGAATGTGTTGCATTTTTTCCCGTTTTTTACATCACAAATTATAATTGCCTCATTTTATTGATCATATCCACAGGTAATAATTTTTTAACATTTGGCTTTAATTACTTCTTTTTATATAATTTGGATTTTGATAACAAGCTATCATTTTTATAAATGGAGAACCCGGAACTTTATATAGAGGCCCTCATCTTTTCATCCGAGCAAAGCATCCGGATAGAGGAAATATTGTATTGCATCCAAGCTGTATTTGAACGGGATTTTAGCAAGGAAGAAATAACCAGTTGCCTTGACACTATCCGACACAAATACCAGGACGAGAATTTTGCCATCGAATTGGTGAATGTGGCTAATGGTTACCAATTCCTTACCAAAAAAAATTATCACCAGGTTATAAGTTTGCTCCAGTTGCAGCGTTCAAAAAAGAAGTTGGGTCAGGCTGCTTTGGAAACGTTAGCTATAATCGCTTACAAGCATTCGGTAACTAAATTAGAGATAGAGCAAATACGCGGTGTAAATAGCGAATATTCCATACAAAAACTGCTGGAAAAAGAGCTGATCACGATCATTGGGAAGTCTGAAACGGTTGGCAGGCCAATATTATACAGCACAAGCGAACTATTTATGGACTATTTTGGTATAAATGACTTAAGCGAATTACCTCAAATAAAAGAACTTGCAGATAATTCGGTCTCGATCGGTGAGCAGGCAGAATAATTTTCAAATGTATTTTCAATAAAAATGATTTTAATTATTTTTGGAATAGCAATTCAACATCACAAAAAAGATAATTTGTATTTGAATTGATTTAAGTTTAACTTGAAGTATATTATTACAAACAAATCGTCGCAATGGAAACGCCAAAAAAACCTGTTAAAAAAAGCGATGCTTCTAAAAGCAAGGGCGCAAAAAAATCGGAGGAAGATTCTGATGATTTACCTGTGAAAAAAAAGATCATTGATGAGGATGAAGATGAGGATTTTGATATTCCTTTAGATGACCTGGGCAGGTATGAACCATTTGACGGATACGAGGACGATGACGATTATTAATTATTTATAGTTAATAAACCGGAATACTATTTTAAAGCATTCAGATGATGAGTCTGAATGCTTTTTTATATTTAGCTTTTATAACTAATGATGATGAAGATTACCGCGGTAAATAATAAAGTCACTCAGAAAGAATTTTTAGACGTAGCCAGGGTGATCTACGGTAATGATAAAAATTGGATCTGCCCGCTGGACAACGATATTGAAGCAGTATTTGACCCGCTTAAAAATAATTTTCATCAGCATGGCAAATGCACCCGCTGGATATTAAGCGATGAAAAGGGGCAAACCATTGGCCGCATCGCTGCCTTTATTAATAACGAAAAAGCTTACAATTACGAACAGCCAACTGGTGGCATGGGCTTTTTTGAATGTATTGATGATGAAAATGCCGCATTTTTACTCTTCGATACCGCAAAGGAATGGCTCAAAGCTAATGGCATGCAGGCGATGGACGGTCCGATCAACTTTGGAGAAAATGATAATTTCTGGGGCCTGTTAGTAGAGGGATTTACGCCCCCATCCTACGGAATGAATTATAACCATCCCTATTACCAGGCATTTTTTGAGCATTACGGCTTTAAAAAAATATACGAACAGATCACCAATCACTTAGACGTCAATAAACCATTCCCTGAAAGATTCACAAAAATAGCGCAATGGGTTGCACAAAAACCTGGGTATGAGTTCAAGCATTTGAAAGCAAAAGAAATAGAAAGCTTTGCGGCAGATTTTATAGAGATCTATAATGATGGCTGGCAAGATTTCGAAAATTTTGTACCTATAACCCATGCTACCATATTAGAAAGTTTCGAAAAAATGAAACCCCTGATGGACGAGAAGCTAATATGGTTTGCTTATGTAAATGGCGAACCAGCTTCGTTTGTCATCATCTTACCTGATGCAAACCAGATGATCAAATCAATAAATGGCAAACTTAACCTTATTGGCAAACTCAAATTCTTATATCACAGGTGGAAAGGTGTTTCGCGAATGAGGGCGATAGTAATGGGTACCAAGCAAAAATTCCAGAAACATGGCCTTGAATCCGCATTATTTATCAAACTAAAAGAATATGTGTTGCCTTTAAAGCAATATGAAGAACTGGAGCTATCCTGGGTGGGAGATTTTAATGATAAAATGATAGCAATCCATCATAGCACAGGAGCAGTTTTTGGCAAGAAACATTTAACAATGCGTTATATTTTTGATTAGGTGCCAGGTGGCCCCGATAATTATCGGGATCTGACAAATCTTTAGTTATTACGCAGTTTTAGAATGACGGAGCTCTTCAAATAATTCGATCACTTTCTTTTGCAGATCGATCACTTCCGTCTCCCGGTCCATTAGTTTTTTATTTACTACCTCCAGTTCATTTATGAATTTTTGATCCTGTTCAAAATCATTAAAAGTAAGGAGCTGTACTACAGTCATATCAAACAAAATGGAGATCTGTTCCAATCGCGATAAATTAATGTCTGTTATACCGGTTTCAATTTTAGAGAAAGCTGGAATGGAGATATCTAATTTTTTTGCGACATCTTCCTGGCTCCATCCTTTCTGATGACGTAGTAACCTGATTTTTTTCCCAAGTGTTTTCATTGTTGTTTTTGATGATGATAAAGGTTTTCGCTGTAGTTAATAAAGTTACAATAAAATATCAATATCAAAATTTATTATTAACAATTTTTAGAATATTTTTTTGGAGAGATCAGGCAGGTTTATTCCGCCAAAATTCCCTGAGCTCATCATCAGTAAATTTTTGCCGGTCATTTCTATTTTTTCCAGGTATTTCAGCAGATCAGCAGGGTCATTATAAAACGTCAAATCGTTTCTTAAAAATGCATCTTTCACTGTTTCAGCAGCATACGGGGTCATTTTCTTTTGCTCAAACGTTTTCTTATCTATAAAAACAAGGGCGATATCGGCCTCGTCCATCGCACCGGCATATTCACTCAAAAAGTCTTTATTCAGGCTGCTGAAAGTATGCAATTCGATACAGGCTATTAATTTTCTATCAGGGAATTGTGTCTTAACGGCATGTATAGTTGCCTTTAATTTTGACGGCGAATGTGCAAAATCCTTAAAAAAACTCGCGTTTTCAGTCGTACCAATCAGCTCAAGCCTTCGCGCGGCACCTTTAAACGTGCTGATACTCTTGTAAAAATCATCAGCCTTTACACCCAAACTTTCACATACCAAACGCGCCGCTTCCATGTTCAGCAGGTTATGATCACCAAAAACCTGTAATGGGTATTCTTTTGAGTCTGCTATAATATTTGTAATACCATATTTAATATTATGGTTGGGCAAACCATAAGGCAGCTTTTCTATTGACGAATGGTCAGTAGTTACCACCGCATTCAAAACGGCATCAGACTGGCAATAAATCAGTTTGCCGCCGGGCTGTATGGTTTCAATAAATAGCCTGAACTGGTCGATATAATTATCAAATGTTGGGAAAACATTGATATGATCCCAGGCAATACCGCTGATAACGCCAATATTAGCTTTGTATAAATGAAACTTGGGGCGCCTGTCAATGGCGGAGGATAGATATTCATCACCTTCGATCACGATCACCGGCGCTTCATCAGTTAACTTTACCATGGTATCAAAACCCTCTAATTGGGCTCCTACCAGGTAATCAAAGTCCTTTCCCGTACTTTTCAGCACATGCAATATCATAGAAGTGATGGTAGTTTTACCATGGCTCCCTCCTATTACCACCCTTAACTTATTTTTTGAGTGTTCATAAATATATTCGGGGTACGAATATATTTTTATTCCCAATTCCTGTGCTCTTAGTAATTCCGGATTATCGGCCCGGGCATGCATCCCAAGTATAACCGCATCAAGGTCGGCAGTGATATTTTCAGGGTACCATCCTTCTTTTTCGGGTAGTAAACCATATTTGGCAAGACGGGATATGGATGGTTCAAAAATAACATCATCAGATCCTGTTATGTTAAACCCTTTTTTGTGCAAGGCAATAGCCATATTATGCATAGCGCTACCGCCAATGGCTATAAAGTGTATTCTCATTTAAAAAGATTAGCTGTAAAGAAAGTCATGCAAATAAACATAAAATACCTTTCCCATTAAAACCTTTTCGTAGAGACGCAACACTTTGCGTCTCTAGGCTATTGCATAAGAGACGCAAAGTATTGCGTCTCTACAGTATCATTTTAATAACAATACCGGCACGGCTGACTGTAAGGTAAGCCCTTGTGATACACTGGTATGTAACAAGGATTGGAAAAAACTGTATTTATGTGGCAAGGCTATTACCAATTGCGAATGGTGATTATCTGCAAATTTTATAATGCCGTTTATGACGTCGGCACTGCTATTATAATAATATTTAGGATGGTACTCTTTCAGCATTTTATATAAAGCCGTTTTTTCTGCTAATTGTTCAGGGTTCGCATGTCTAAGTTTGTCCGAGGGATCAACATTCACAACCAATAATTCTACATCATGCCTGCTTAACAATTTTTTCAATGATTCAAGCGGGATAGTATCTTTTACCTTTTGGAAATCACAAGCCATCACTACTTTTTTGATCAACTCGTAATGACAGGCCGGTGGAACCACAATAACCGGCACAGGACTCAGCTTTGATATATTGACAACATTGCTGCCCACATGGCTTATATCGTCGCTATTCGTTCCGTTACTGCCCAGGATAACCAGGTCAACATTTTCCTTACTTACGGTCTCAATAATTGCACGCACCAAAGTTGATCTGCTGATACGTATATGAATAGTAACGTTCTCCCTGACCAATTTATGCAGTTTGGTTCTTATAGATTCCAGTTGATTTAACTTTTTCCTGGTATGCTCATCTATCTCCTCTTCGCTCGGAATGATCATATCCGGCGTTGGTAACACGCTTTCATAAATAGATACATGATAGGAATGAAGCAGAACCAGGTGTTCAACAGCTGTTTGCTTACTCAACTGCGCAGCGAATTCGGCAGCGTGAACGGAAGTTTCTGAAAAATCAACAGGTATAAGGTAAGTTTTCATAATATGCGTATTTAGGTATTTTACATTTGACCATTTTGGTTAAATAGTTAAACGCAATACAAAGTTAACAAGGTTTACTTTTAGGATTGTCAGTAAGGGAACATCTTAACAACGTTTGAATGTAAATTTTGTAACACCAAAATACTAAATTTTTATGAAGACGCCATGAAATGTCGACTGAAAGTCAGGATATATCATTTATCCGAAAGAAATATAGCAAATGAAAAAATTGTTATAACTTTACTGTAATATTTTTTATTACAGATGAATGGACAATTTCAAATAGCGCTGCATATCCTCACTTTACTAAGCAGAGCCAATGACGAATTGTTATCATCTGATTATATAGCAGGCAGCATTAATATCAACCCGGCATTGGCCCGTAAAGAGATCAGCAACCTGCGTAATCATGGGTTAATAAGCAGCAAGGAAGGGAAAAATGGTGGTTATAGCTTGAGTAAGCCCTCCGGGCAGATTAGCCTTGCGGATATCTACCAGGCAGTAAAAACCCAGCCTGTATTGGGTTCGGCGAAGAATATGCCTAACCCCGACTGTCCGGTGGGTAAGCAGATCAACAAAAATATCGACCTGATATATGCCGACCTGGATAAAACCCTACTGGAAAAATTAGGTAATATGAGCCTGGCTGATTTCAGCAAACAATTCGATTAAAAAAATTTAAACAAAACTGTAACATAATTACTTACAATTAAATAAACAAATGATATGAAAATAGCAATAATCGGAGCCACTGGATTTGTTGGCTCAACTGTACTAAATGAGGCCCTGCACCGTGGCCACGAAGTAACTGCCATCGCCCGCAACACTGATAAGATCACTAAAAGCGATGAGAAATTAAATAAAGTAATTGCTGATATTGACGACAGCGCAAACCTGGCTAAAATATTAGCAGGCCATGATGCTGTTGTAAATGCATTTAATGCAGGCTGGACAAACCCTAATCTTTATGCTGATTTTATTAAAGGTTCAGAGACCATTCAGAAAGCGGTAAAAGATTCCGGGGTTAAACGCCTATTAGTTGTCGGCGGTGCAGGAAGTCTGGAAGTTGCACCAGGTGTACAACTGGTTGATACACCTGAATTTCCTGAACAATGGAAAAGTGGCGCAACCGCAGCCCGCGATTATCTGAATACCTTAAAAAAAGAAACTGACCTGGATTGGACCTTCCTGAGCCCGGCTATTAACCTGCATCCGGGGAAGCGTACTGCAACATTCCGTTTGGGTACCGATCAACCTGTGTTTGATGCAAATGGCAAATGTGAGATATCTGTAGAAGACCTGGCTGTGGCTATAATAGATGAACTGGAAACCAACCGTTTTATCAAAAAGCGCTTTACTGTAGGGTATTAATTATTTGTTATGTAGAGACGCAATACTTTGCGTCTCATTTGAATTATTAAAGAGACGCAAAGTATTGCGTCTCTACATTTTAAATCTTGCAGCCACCCATTCCTTTGTTTTTTTATGGCTAAGGTATTTTAAGCCGTATTTATCGGCTTCCTCTTTAATAATATCCAAATCAGGGTTTTCATAAAACCCACTGAAATATATCTCTCCGCCAGATTTTAATACCTCGCTGTAGCATGCAATCTGATCAAGCAGGATATTACGGTTGATGTTGGCCAATATGATGTCGAATTGCTCATCAGGTATCACTTCTTTCGAACCACAGATCGCTTTGATATTGCTGATACCATTTAGTTCCGCGTTTTCTATGGTGCTTTCATAGCAAACGGGGTCATAATCTATCGCTGTGATATCTCTTGCGCCTAATTTATTGGCCAGTATGGCTAATATGCCCGTACCGCAACCCATATCCAATACCTTTTTGCCGGAGAGATCGGCATCCAGCATCATATCCATCACCATGGATGTAGTTTCGTGGTGCCCGGTTCCGAACGCCATTTTGGGGTCTATCACTATCTCATAAGGAAACTCGGGCCTGTGTTGATGGAAAGTCGCCCTTACCCAAACCTGATCCCTGATCTGTATCGGCTCAAAATTGCTTTCCCATACCTCGTTCCAGTTCTTTTGCGGTATCAGGTTGATCTCATAAGTAAAACTGAACAACTGATGATAAGGTTCTAAACATTCATCCAACAATTGCTGGTTAAAATCAAATACCGGTATATAGGCTTTAAACCCAGTCTCCATTTCCTCAAAAGTATCAAAACCGATCTCAGCCAGTTCATTAATCAGCAGATCCTGTTGATAGTCTTCGGTTGGGGTGGTCGTAAAAAGCAATTCGTAGTAATTCATTTTTTGAGATTTGAGGTAATTACTCAGCTGCATCCGGAGCTTCAAGAGCTGGTTCGGGCTTTTTTGTTAAAAAATACAACACAAATAAGTTCACTGCCCAGTATAACAACTGCACTGCAGTCATAAATAAAAAAACTCTGATCAGATGTCGCACACCGGATGCTGTGTCCCAAATAGGGTAGCTTATACCTGCTGCAAATAACAGGCAAATAAACAGGAGAATAAACAAAGAAGTAAGTTTGCCCCTTTTCGATTTTAAGAATACCCTATCCCAAACCGGGACAACGATCAGCAATTGCGTTAACACCGCGACTGTAAACAATAAGGGCAAAAAGTATCGAAAATAAGCCATAAAAGCCTCTATCGTGCCTTCTCCCATTTCATCTATCCTCAGCGTAAAATAAACCGAGCTATACCTGATGGTAAGAAAATATACCGCAAAACCAACAAAGGGTGGCAAGAGCACTTTTAATAGCTTTCTCATTTTTGTGGAATAGAACCAAGAATCAAGACGATTGTTTCGTGGCTCTTGATTCTTGGTTCCCGATTCTCAAAATCTTAATTGAACGTCTTTATGATATCCACAAAGTCGCGGGATTTTAGGGATGCACCCCCAATCAAGCCGCCGTCAATATCAGGTTGGGCGAACAGATCGCCTGCATTTTTAGGGGTGCAGCTTCCGCCGTATAAAATAGTGGTGTTATCTGCTACTTCCTGGTTATATTTTGCAGCGATCTCTTTGCGGATAAATTGGTGTATCTCCTGCGCCTGCGCTGATGTCGCGGTCACACCCGTACCGATGGCCCAAACCGGCTCGTAAGCCAAAACCAATTTAGCAAATTCAGTCGCATCCAAATGGAATATGCCTTCTACCAATTGCTGCTTAATAATATCAAAATGCTCATTAGCTTCGCGTTGCTGCAAGGTTTCGCCTATGCAGAAAATTGGTTTTAAGGAGTTTTTTAGAGCTGTATCGGTTTTTTTGGCTAACAGCTCATTAGTCTCACCAAAATACTGGCGGCGTTCCGAGTGACCTAAAATAACATATTCGGCACCTGTGGAATGGATCATTTTTGCAGATACCTCGCCGGTGTAGGCGCCTGATTCTGCCTGGTGCGCGTTCTGCGCACCCACTGAAACTTTAGCATATCCTTTTGCCAGTTGCGCCAGGCTATGTAAGTGTATAAATGGGCTGCACACTACAGCCTGCTGCTTGCCGGTTACCTCATCATGTACCATATTGATAACTTCTGAAAATAACGATAAACCATCCTGGTAATCCAGGTTCATTTTCCAGTTTCCGGCAACAATTTTTTTTCTCATGGTTGGATTTTTAAGTCCATAGACGATGGTCAATAGTCTATGGTGATTTTATATATGATAATGTTAAATATTTCAAGGCTATTGACTATCGACCATGAACTATGGTCTTTACATCAAAACCTTCTATGTTCCTCTGTTAACTTAAATATCTCCTTCAGTATATCCTGTTCCGTTTTATCAAATACCCGGTGATCGCGGCGGGCAAACACCTTTTCTGTGGTTTCAAACATTCTTTTCAGTGAATATTCTTCATATCCTTGTGGTCCGCCCCATGAAAAATCAGGAATAAAATTTCTCGGAAACCCTGCACCAAAAATATTAGCGCTCACCCCTACTACTGTACCTGTATTAAACATGGTATTAATGGCGCATTTGGAATGATCGGCCATAATTAAACCGCAAAATTGCAGGCCAGTTTTACGAAAACGTTGCGTGGTATAATCCCAAAGCTTCACTTCCGCATAGTTATTTTTGAGGTTCGAATTGTTGCTGTCGGCGCCAATATTACACCATTCTCCTAGAACAGCATTGCCTAAATATCCTTCATGCCCCTTGTTTGAATATCCCCAAAGCACAGCGTTATTCACCTCACCGCCAACCCTGCAATATGGACCAATGGTGGTAGCGCCATATATTTTGGTACCCATCTTCACCTGCGAATTACTGTGCAGTGCAAATGCGCCCCTTATGTTTGTACCTTCCCACACCTCGGTTTTTGTATCGAGATAAATTGGGCCGTTTGTGGTATTAAAAGTAGAACAGTCGGCAATGGCACCTTCTTCCGCAAAAAAATCCTTCCCGATGATGGTATTGGTTGAACTGATAGATGCACTGCTGCGCCCTTTGGTAATCAGTTTATAGTCTTTACGAAGCTCTATGTCATTCCTTCTGAAAATATCTTCAGGGAATTTGATCATCACCGGTTCAGCCCCATAATTGACGGTATTACCAAATGTTGCTTTTGGGTCAAAACTTTTGGCATCGCTTGCAGGCAGTTTAACGGCAATTAATTCTTCGTTATATTTTAATGCTTCGCCTGTGCGCAATTTATCAATGGCTTCCAGCAATTCCTCATCCGGACAAACGGCGCCGTTAATAAATAGATTTTCTGTTTCAATTTTTATGGGGAACTTTACGCTTAAATAAGGCTGCGTATGGAAAGAAAAGTCGCTTTTAAGATACTTGCCCCACTTTTCGGCAATGGTTAAAATACCAACGCGCAAATCGGCCACGGGGCGCGTAAAGGTTAACGGCAGTAATGTTTGATGTGTATTTCCGTCAAATAAGATGATTGCCATGGCGCAAAAATAAAAAAAGTCCCCCGATGTACCGGGAGACCTGTAAATTAATTTATCAATAAACCCAAATTACTTTTTGTTGTAACGGGTACGGAATTTATCAATACGTCCTGCAGTGTCAACCAGCTTCATTTTACCGGTATAGAATGGATGCGAGGTGTGTGAAATTTCTAATTTCACTAAAGGGTACTCATTACCATCTTCCCATTTAACTGTTTCGCGGGAGTCGATGCATGATTTTGTTATAAAAGCATAGTCATTTGACATATCCTTGAAAACAACTAACCTATAATTTTTTGGATGCAGATCTTTCTTCATTTTTAATCCTTCTAAAAGAGGCGCAAATATATCATTAAAAATCAAAATTGAAAAGTAAAAAATAAAAAAGCCATTTTACTATTTAAATAACACTTTTAAAGGGCTGAATATCAATTTGAAAATACTTTTAAATTATTGTAACCTACCAGTATTTTATTCCGTAGAAGTACACGGTTAATAATAAGAGATTAATATTTAATTGGTTTGAAGAATGGTTAAATCCCCGGTTGTGAATGGCTGGGGATTTTTTTTGTTCCTGATTTTCTCCCGCAACCATAATTAGCCCCTACTCTTCCCAAACACGGCTCTCCACTTTTATCCTGATAGTCAGAACGATAGCATTGAGTATGGTAAAGATGACCGCTGTATAATACAAATGGAATACCAGCGGGATAATCGCTATCTCCAGCACTACATCAACATAATTAGGATGTTTAAATAGTTTGTAAGGGCCTTTTCTTACTGCTACTACTCCTGGCACACGGTAAATACGGGTGTTCCAATACGTACCCAGCGAACTAAGCACCCAATATTTAAAAACAAGCAGCAGGATAAACAGCGCCAAAAAAATATAATTTATTGGATGACCTCCGGTCCAATAATATTCACCTATCAGCGAAACGATAAACAGCGTATGTAAGGCTACGATATAAGGGTAATGTTCGCGGCCATACTCCACTGCACCCTGCGAAAGCAGCCATTTCTCATTTTTTTTGGAGATATATAACTCGGTAAGGCGCTGAGTGATGAGAAATAAAATAAAGATGATAAAATACATCATTCTTAATTTTTCATATCCAACAATACCATTTCGCTCGAAAAACCCGGCCCCATGGCCAACATCAGGCCATAACCATCTTCGAAACCTTCATTCATAAACTTTTCAAGCACATACAGCACCGTAACGCTCGACATATTACCATAATTATTCATCACCTCACGGGTCTTTTGTAAAAAGTCGCCCTCTACTCCTAAAGCATCTGTGTAGGCATCCAGTACTTTTTTACCCCCGGGATGAAAAATAAAGTTTTTAATGTCATTTAATCCAAGTCCCTGTGTCGCCAAGAATTTATCAATATCCTCTCTTACATGCTCATTGATGAACGTCGGGATATCTTTTGAAAACAGAACCTTAAAACCAGTATCCTTAAAATCCCAGCCCATTACTTCCAACGAATCATAATATAATTTACTGCTTGAGGCATGATATTTAACCTCGGTATTATTCGTATGATGATCGCCCATAACGATACAAGCTGCTATTCCGTCCGAAAATAAACTCGAACCTATAAAGTTACTCTTGCTATAATCGCTTCTAAGCAGGGTTAACGAACATAACTCTACGGCCACCAGCAACACCACCGCATCGGGGTTTGCCTTCGCTAAAGCGTTTGCTTTGGCCATCCCCGATACACCACCACCGCATCCCAGCCCGAAGATCGGCATCCGGTTAATATGTGGGTTAAGCCTCATCTGGTTTATGATCAGGGCATCCATACTTGGCGTGGCAAGCCCTGTGGTTGAAACGAAGAGAATATCAGTAATATCCTTTTTATCAATGTTTGCTTGCGCGATACAATCCTCAATAGCTTTTACCGACCAGGTTAAAGCCATTTTCAGATATTCGTCATTACGTTCCTCAAAAGTATTGGGAACCTTATAATAACTCATCGGCTCACAAAAATTGCGGGTAATGATCTCCGTATTGTCAAAAGCATGTATCAGTCTATCCACCTGGGGGAAATTCTCTGCAAACATTAAACGGGCTTGTTCTTTTGCTTCCTGCTGGGCGGTTTTGTAAGGCAGGTCTATTTTTGATACTGATGCTATAAAGGGCATAATTTTTTAGGGTAGATGATATATTAAATATAAGTAAACAAATATCCATTTGGTTTTACTTATATGAAGCATTTATTATAAGTACGTTTTAAAACTGATGTTGGTTGCCAAAAAAAAAGCCGCCATAAATGGCGGCCCTCTCGTGAGATTGAGATTTAGTTGATTTGTAGAAGATCTTAATTATACCCTGATGTATATTTTTCTTTTGTCAAGTATGTAAGCTACCAGCCAGCAGACCAGCATAAAACTTATAGCAAATAGCAGCGAGCCGACTTTCCCCGGAGCAATATCCTGGTAAAGTGACATGCCCCATTCTGGTAAACCTTTACTGCTTATCACTATCCATGCAAGTATGGTTAACAGCACTTCGGATACGATGTAAATAAACAAGGGGTTTTTGCCGAATATGGTAAAGAACCTGGCCCAGTTACCTTTATTCCAGTTATTGATCTCGAGCGCATAGAGCAGGAACGAGATAATAACCAGGTCTAAACCGGTAGTAACAAATACGAATGAGCTTGTCCACAATTTTTTATTCATTGGGAATACGGAATCCCAGCAAATGGCTATAAATATAAAGAGGCAGCCGGTAAGCAATAATTTTGATATGGTGGTATAGCTTTTCCCTTTTTCCTGTATGTACTTACCTGCATAATAACCGATCACCACATTAACAATAGCGGGTATGGTACTTAGCACGCCTTCGGGATCAAATGCGATCCCTTCGCCATGATAAAGGTGTGCATCGCCAAACAGCCATTTATCAAGATAAATACCTGCATTGCCGGTCATACTAAGGGGATCAACATCATTACCAAAATGATGCAGGTTTACCCATCCAAAAGCAAGCAGGATAACCCAGTAACCTACTAAAAACAAAGCGGATAATATATACACCGTGCGGGTTGAAAGAAAATGGATCATTAAGGAAGCAAAGCAATAACATAGCGCTATACGCTGTAAAACTCCCATTATACGGGTATTGCCGATCGGCGATAAGGACCAATGCCCATCGCTAACCCTGAAGAACGGAAACCAGTACATCAGGTAGCCTATTATAAAAATAAGCAGCGTACGTTTAAAAATTTTAGTTAATACCGCACTGGTGCCCATTTGCTGGTAACGTTTCATGGTAAAACTCATCGCGTTACCCACAGCGAATAAAAATGAAGGGAAAACCAGGTCGGTTGGTGTAAAGCCATTCCATGCTGCATGATTGAGCGGCCAGAAAGCGAGGTCACTGCCGGGGTTGTTCACAATGATCATGAAACAAAGAGTCATTCCACGAAATACGTCAAGCGACAAAAATCTCGGCGAGGTTTCGGCCATAATTTAGATCTATTACTTAGGTTTAATTAATTGGAATAATTATGTGTCCAATGTACAATAAGTAATCTAAATTCAAAAGAAAAATTGTTAAATAGTTTAAAAACTTTTTAAATTTAATTAAAAAGTAAACCGCTAACTATGAACTAAGAAGGTAAAATGGGGTAGTTAATAAAGAAATATGCCCTGGCGGGCCTTTTCAATCTAAGTATAGCTCCAATTCCGGCTCATTATATTCCCGGATAAATTTTACAATTTGAAACATATTTTCATCTCCAAGCGAATTATTACCAACCCACTCCCACTCAAATAATTCGCCATCAAACCTGATCTCGCCCCTAACAGCATTTTGTTCGCTTAAAATGTAGCGGCCAGTAGCAAACAGATCGCCGCCTGCAATCTCTTCATATACAGGCTCAATATAAATTAAGCGCGTGCCGTTCTGTGTGTCTAAATGATATTGAACCGGGTTTACCATAACCGATGTGATTAAGTAGTTAAGACGCGTCAAATTTTAATTTGTTTCATTATCTAAAATATTTTTTCGCAGTACTTACACTGCTTATATACGTCAATAAATCAATTGTTATTGTTTAAGTTAAGGCGCTCTGCTAATAACATTGCGGCTAATTGGTTGATGTTTTAAAAGGATAGCACTACATTCCTTATACTGACCAAGGAATTTACACTTAAACATATTACTTTAATTGCTTATTTCCAAATATTAAAGAAATTGTTTATCAACATTTTATAATAATTATTTGCCTTTTTATGGATCAAAAATACGCGTACCCGTTTAGCGCATTTTTTCACGATAAATACTACCAGTTATCAATTTGCGGCAATTGTATGATGGGGTTAATTCAAGGGCTCTTTTTCGCTTTAATTAATTAGAGTTTGTGGCTTACTAACAGAACTTTATGTAAAATTGCTTACATTGTTAATTTGTTAATAAATCAGCCCCGAACTGGTACATTTTTTGACAAGTATTAACAAGAAGAACCTAAGTATAGATGATATCCACTAATTTCTACCTGATCCAAACCGAGAGCGGAGATATGATCCGCGATGTAAAGTCCATGTTAAGGATAAATATTCACTTGTTACAGAATAAAACCTTCATGCCTAACCCTGCCGAGCTGCAATTTTACAGCATGTATGAAGGGGTGTGTTTGGCCTTCGAAACAGTTAATATAAAGGATTATTTAAGGCCATTGGTAGCTTCGGCCTTGTTATGGTATGCACAGCACCTGGGGTATCCTGAGATGAATATCAGCAGCGAATATCCACATCCAGGATTGATGGCGGGATAGTTTAAAGCATCAGCAAATATTTCTCAAATTGGGGAATAAAATCATCAAACAATTCGCACCCGCTAATTTTTTGGTACCCATATTTGGTGAAGGCATAAATGATATAGCCATTTTTTGCACATTCCATCTGGTATTCCCAATCTCCTATTTTCCAGGCTATATAAAGGCTCCCTGATTGCGTTGGTCTGAACCGCACATTTCTCTCCAGGTTAATGTCTTCAATATAATTTAAAACCCGCTCAGCATTATCCTGGGCTATATTATTAGGTTTTGGACAGTAAGGACTGGCTGTTGTTAAAGCAGCTATAATCTGTGGATGCATTGTATAAATAGGCAAAATAATGGTTAAGCTTTCTTTTATACGGCAGCCTGCTTAATAGGTTCGAGTATTTTATTTAGTGGTACAGAGTTTGCCTATAGATTAATACTTATCTCTTTAACCAGATAGTAAGCTTTAAACCTGTTAAAAATATCGCCATGTGTAAACTTGTATTAATCGATGATAACCCGATAGATCATTATATAATGCGCTCAATGCTGCATAATAATGACGCCTGCCAGCAAGCTACTTATACTTTTGATGGCAATATGATCCTTGAGTTTATGGAAGAAAACAAAGCCGATAAAAGTTTATTACCGGATGTTATTTTTCTTGACCTGACGATGCCCGACTTTAGCGGTTGGGAGTTCCTGGAGAGGTTTGAAAAACTAAAAGGCAACTTAGATAAGCCGGTTGAATTATATGTGATGACATCATCGGTAAGAGAATCTGACAGGGAGCGCTCCAGTAAATATGATTGTGTCAATTCGTTTCTCAGCAAACCCCTGTCAAGACAAGTATTAGATCATATTTGCGAGCATCCTGCCGCCTGATCTAAATCAATGTAGAATTGTGATTATATAGTTTATAGTGTTACCTAAACAAACGCCGGGCCTCATAACCCGGCTTTTTTTATTTAATGCTGATTGAATACCATCTAATATTTTATGTGGATTTATAACGGCTTATAGCTTACTGTATTTACCAGGCTGCCAATGCCGTCAATATTGATAGATATCACATCTCCTTCATGTAAAGTAAAATCATTAGGTGGTACAAGGCAAGTGCCGGTCATTAAAAAACTACCATCGGGGAAATTACATTCGCGATACAGGTAACCGGCCAGTTCTGTAAATGACCGTTTCATCCTGTTGATACTTGTTTCATCATTATAGATCAGCGTATTATTACGGTGGATGGTCATTTTTATAGCGGTATCCTTAGCAATAACCTGGTCAGGCGGAACAAATAGACATGGCCCGAGCGCGGCGCTTCTTTCAAAAATTTTCGCCTGCGGCAGATATAAGGCATTTTCACCTTCAATACTGCGCGAGCTCATGTCGTTACCAATGGTATAAGCCTGGATATTGCCTTTGGCGTTAATAAACAGTGTCAGTTCAGGTTCAGGCACATTCCAGGCAGAATCACGCCTGATATAAACCTTTTGCCCATGGCCTGCAACACGGTGCGGCATCGATTTAAAGAAGAGTTCGGGCCTTTCGGCAGCATACACTTTGTCATACAGATCCGCACCGCCCGAATCAGCAGATTCCTCCATTCGAGCTTCCATGCTCCTCAAGTAAGTAACCCCTGCGGCCCATACCTCCTGCCTGCCGATAGGCGGCAACAAACTTTTATTGATCAGTGTTGTGGCCTTGTCCTCGCTAATTACATCTAAGACGGATAATATCCCGGTTAAATAGTTAAACAATCTATCCCGGTTGATCAGTGCGTTCCATTCATATCGCAGCGTATAGCTTGCATTTTGGTGCTGCAGCAATACTCCATCCGATAGCTTAAATATTTTCACGCTGTTTTGCAATTGGCACTACAATATAGTAACCTTTCCTTTTATTACCTACTTTTATAAACATAACAACGCAAGCATTTTTAACATTTCTGTTTCCGTTGAAATTTTAATATTTTTATCAGGATTAAACTTTATTAATAACAAAGTATCTATAAATAAAAGATTTACAAAAATGAAAAGGCCTTACCTTATCCCGGTTCTTGTAATATTTGTACTTTATTCGTGCCAGAGCAATAAAGTAAAACTGCTCGAAGACGGGCCCAAGTTCTCCGTTAATAAAGGAAAAAAAGAAGTTGTCGATTTTAGCGACCCTAACAATGGCGCAGCGGCAGGTGCAAACGGCAATAATGGCGCTGCTGGATCTTTAAATGGTCCGTTAACCCTGGCAGGCACAGCAAGCTCGGCATCAGCAATGAGTAAAAAATTGGAGATGCCGGTAACTGTAGAAGATCTGCCCAGGTCATATAAACAACGGAAATTTATAAATAACGTATCAGAAATTTCGTACGACCTGTTTATGATACCCGGAAACATTGTAAAATATAATCCCAAGGATTCTTCTTACGAATTTAAAACATTAAAAGCAATCATATTAGGTAACAAACCCCCAGTTGCGGTTACCATTAATGATGGTATGCTATACAGTGCAAAAATAAACTCCAATACCAGTTTTAATGGCTCCTATTTAATTGGCGGACTGAATGTGGCGGCAAATGAGATCATGGAATTAAACATCCAGGATGCAGCCAAATCAATGGTTCCCGATAGTTTGATAGATGTAAATGTAGTTAAACAGGTTGCTGCAAGTATCCCCGAAGAAGATCGTAAAAATTACTTTTATATAAAATCAGTAACATTAACGCTGATCGATAATAGAAAATATACCGAAGCAAAGTTTGATGCAAGTATCAACTCCTGCTTCGTTACTGCCGGTGGCAAAACATATAGCAGTAATGAAAAATTCCAGAGAGAAAGGACCATTTCGGTATTCCTCGTATCTCTTGACAATATATTAAGCGCCCCCTGATAACGAGACTGCCAAAAAGAAAGTGTAAAACCTTTCTGGATAGATATTTTGATACAACAAAAAACCCTGCTTTTGGCAGGGTTTTTTATGGCATCATATTTTTTTAGCAGGCTAAATATTAAATATCGAAAGAGAAATCCTCATCAGCGGTTTTAGCTACTTCTGGAGCCTCGGTAAATTCGTACCGTTTTTCAGTAACTTCCTGATTAGCTTTAATGTAATCCACAGTATCTTTTAAACCTTCGGCAAATTTTTCAAAATCCTCTTTGTATAAAAATATCTTATGTTTAATAAATACACCATCTTCCAAACGCTTTTTACTTTCCGTAATGGTAACGTAATAATCGTTTGAGCGTGTAGCCTTTACATCAAAAAAATAAGTTCTTTTCCCTGCTCTTACCTTCTTTGAGAAAACCTCTTCACGTTCTCTGTTTTCAAAATCACTCATGTTAAATAATTGTAATTAGTTTTTGATCGGCATAAATATAAATAAATTTTCAAAGTGTAAGTATTAAAAACAATATTGTTGTATTTTTTTCAAACAATAAGTTAGAATTTATGTTTTCTGTGGGTTTTTCAGGCATTTTCTTCTTCTTCAAGCAGCTGCTTTTCGTATAACTCAAAATAAACGTGCCTTAATTGCATCAGTTCATCGTGTGTTCCCTGCTCCACAATACTGCCATTGTCCATCACCAATATTTTATCGGCGTTTTTTATGGTCGATATACGGTGAGATATGATGATACTTGTTTTACCCTGCATAATATTACCCAGGTTGTTTAATATCTCCTCCTCAGTACGGGTATCAACCGCCGAAAGACAATCATCAAATATCAGTATCTGGGGCTGTTTTACTATCGCCCTGGCAATAGATACCCTTTGCTTCTGGCCGCCTGATAGGGTAACGCCACGTTCACCTATCAGCGTTTCAAAGCCCTTCTCTAATTCTTTAATGTTATGATATACTGCCGCGTCCCTGGCGGCCTGCTCAACACGGGGCATGTCAAGTACATCGGCGCTGAAGGCTATATTATTGGCGATGGTATCCGAGAACAGGAAAACTTCCTGCGGTACAAAACCGACTTGCGAACGGTAATTCTCCAGGTTCAGTCGTTGCAACTGGTGGTTATCCACCATTATACTACCTTCAGTACTATCATACATTCGCATGATCAGGTTAGCTATGGTTGACTTCCCCGAACCAGTTCGCCCGATAATCGCGATCATTTGCCCCGGCTCCGCGGTAAATGACACGTCCCTCAAAGCCTGTATGCCGGTATCGGGGTATATGAATGATACCTTGTCAAAACTGAGCCTACCCTTCACCAAATGTGGCGCAACATTTGACGATACGATTTCGGGCTGCTCCTGTAAAAACTCATTGATCCTTTTTTGGGATGCCGCTGCGCGCTGGATCAGTGAGGTAACCCACCCAAGCGACATTACAGGGAAGGTCAACATATTAAGATACACGATAAACTCGGCAATATTACCTGGTGTAATGGTACCTTTCATTACTTCTATACCACCCACATACATGATGATCACATTACTTAGACCTACCAATAGAAGCATGACCGGGAAAAACAGGGCCTGCACCCTTACCAGCGCCATCGAATGGGTTTTGTAGTTCTCACTTTCGCCAGCAAAACTATCGCGGATGGTATCTTCCCTCACATAAGATTTGATCACCCTTATACCCGAAAAATTTTCCTGCACAAAGCTCGACAGGGATGATAAACGCTGTTGTATTTTTTCACTCCTGAAATGGATGATATTATTGACATAATAAATAGTAACCACCAGCAGTGGTAGTGGCATAATAGAAAATAAGGTTAACCGTACATCAACCGTAAGCATAAAGCAGATAGCGATGATGAAAAGCGTAACTGTATTGATGGTGTACATGATGCCTGGCCCCAGGTACATGCGTACACGGCTTACATCCTCCGTCACCCGGTTCATCAAATCCCCGGTATTATGGCGACGATAAAAAGCAAGCGACAGCAATTGATAATGATCATATATCTCATTTTTAACATCATATTCAATATGCCGCGACATCAGGATGATGGTTTGCCGCATCAAAAACAGGAATAAGCCCCTGATCAATGCCAATGCAAGCACTATGCCGCCAAAAAGCAGCATACTATAGCCAAATATGTTATAAATTACGGTTTGTCTGTCGAACCCCGAAAATAGATGGTATAAGGATATATTTTCCGTCACCAGGTTAAATGCGATACGGATAACTGAAGCTGTTAATACCCCGAATACATTAGAAATAGCAACAAACAATACCCCCGGAATAAGCCGCCAGCGATATTTATAAAGGAATTTATTTAAGTAAGCGAGACTCTTCATTATTCTTTAACAAAGGTATGTTTTTTGCGAGGAAGTCCATAGTCAATAGACGATAGACCACGGTTTAACAGGAGTTTCTCTGTCGCATATGAGCTCACTATTTAACTACTATGGACTATCGACTATCATCTATTGACTAATTGGCTAATTAAAGTTTGCCACAATAAAAAAAACCCATACTTTTGTCGCAGGCCCTAAACAGGCATTAGTACCTAATAATGTCAGCTCAAAACACAAACGAATCGTTGTTTGACCAAATGAACTCCTTTGGACATCAGAAAATAGTTTTCTGTAACGATCCCGACACAGGGCTGAAAGCCATCATCGCCATTCACGATACTACTTTAGGCCCGGCCCTGGGCGGAACACGTATGTGGGCCTACAAAACCGAAGCCGAGGCTTTGAACGATGTGCTGCGTTTATCAAAAAGCATGACCTACAAAGCTTCCATAGCCGGTCTTAACCTGGGTGGTGGCAAAGCGGTGATCATTGGCAATTCTCACCTGGATAAAACAGAAGCATTGCTGCGCAAATTTGGCCGTTTCATCAAAAACCTTAACGGGGAGTTTATCACTGCCGAAGATGTGGGAACCAATCCAAAGGATATGGAATATATCCGGATGGAAACCCAGCATGTGATGGGCGTACCAGAAAGCATAGGCGGCAGCGGCGATCCATCGCCAATTACCGCTTTGGGGGTTTTTATGGGGATCAAAGCGGCTGTAAAGGAACTTTATGGCAATGATAACCTGGCAGGCAGAACCGTTGTAGTGCAGGGTATTGGCCATGTGGGCGAAAACTTGGTGCGATTGCTGCGCGATGAGAACACTATGGTGTATGTAAGCGACATCAATGAAGAGCGTACCGGGCAGGTGGCTAAAAAATATGGCGCACAGGCAGTATCCAATAACACCATTTTTGATCTGGATGCAGATATCTATTCGCCATGTGCATTAGGCGCAACTATTAACACACAAACCATAAATAAATTAAAATGCTCAATTATAGCAGGTTCTGCAAACAATCAGCTGGAAGATGAGTATATACATGGACGGATGCTGCTTGAAAAAGGGATATTATTTGCACCCGATTATGTGATCAACGCCGGTGGGGTGATCAATTGTTATTCAGAGCTGATGGGCTTTAGTAAAAAACGCACCCTGCAGCTCACAGAGAATATTTATGAAGCAACGCGTAATGTGTTAAAGCTATCAAAGACCGAAAATATTTCGACCATTGAAGCTGCTAACAAAATCGCCGAAAAACGGATATCAGACATAAGAAAAGTTAAATCAACCTATTAATAAGTAAACAAGGTTTGCCTTTGGCAAACCACAATCGTTCTTTATCACATGTTAAACAGAAGACATTTACGGGTAAAAGTATTGCAAGCGCTATACGCTTACCACCAATCGGACAGTAAAGAAATTAAGCCACACGAAAAAAATCTGCTGCAAAGCATTGACAAGGTATATGAAATGTATATCTGGATGCTTTCGCTTATTTCGGAAGTGGTACATTATGCAGCAAATGACGCGGATGAACGGGCGCATAAGCACCTGCCCACCGCTGAGGACCTGGTGCCTCAACTCAAAATACTCGAAAACAGGTTTATTTTGTCATTGAACAAGAACGCAGAGTTTTTAGAGTCGGTAAAAAAATATAAAGTTTCATGGACGTTTGAACCCGAACTGGCAAAGTCGCTGTTCATTATCCTAAAAAACTCGGCTGAATATACCGAGTACCTTCAAAAAACAGGCGATACCATCCAGACAGACAAGGATATCATTAAATTTATTTTCAAAAAGGTAATTTTAAAATCGTTGCTGGCCGAACAGGTTTTTGAGGATATGTTTATCTTCTGGCCGGTTGACAAAGACGTGTTACAGGCATTGATAGCAAAAACGTTTAAAAACTTTGCTAATGATGATTATAAACTGAACAAACTGGCCGAAGTTACCGGTAACTGGGTTGACGACAGGGAGTTCATCATTGATCTTTTTCAGAAAAGTATCAGGCATGATGCGGATTACCAGGAGATGATCAGCAAAAAAACACAGAACTGGGAGCCCGAACGTATTGCCATGATGGATACTTTATTAATGAAAATGGCTATTGCCGAATTTATTAATTTTACATCCATCCCTGTCAAGGTAACTATTAATGAATATTTGGAAATATCCAAGGAGTTTAGCACCCCTAAAAGTAATTCATTTATAAACGGTATCTTAGACAAGATTTTATACGAATTAAAAGCGGGGAACATAATAAAAAAAGTGGGCAGGGGATTGATAGAAGAATAACAGATCAAAACCATAAAAATCAACACACTAAAAAAATAATTTTACAAAAATGAAAAAGCTGTTTTTAGGCATTATGGCAGTTTGTATGCTAATGGCCTGCAATAACTCAAATCAAGCTAACAGTAACGCAACAGCAGCAAATACAACTAATGCTGCTTCCGGTAACGGCCCGGTAATGAAATTCGAAAAAGACACGCATGATTTTGGCAAGATCCTGGCAGGCGAGAAAGTAACCTACGAGTTTAAATTTACTAATGCAGGCAAATCACCTCTGATCATTACAGACGCGGTGGCATCTTGCGGTTGCACAAAACCTGAGTGGCCAAAAACGCCCATTCTGCCTGGTCAAAGTTCAGCCATTACGGTTACTTTTAACAGCAAAGGAAAAATCGGATTGCAGGATAAACAGATCACAATAACAGCCAATACCAACCCGGCACAAAACCTGGTACACTTAATTGGCGAAGTATCCATGACTAAATAATTTATACTTTTTTATATTAAACATGATAACAACAATTTTATTACAGGCCGGCGGAGCTGGTGCTTTTGGTGGTTTCGGATCTTTTTTACCCATGATATTGATCGTGGTGGTATTTTACTTCTTTATGATACGTCCGCAGATCAAGAAGCAAAAAGATCAGAAAAAATACGTTAACGAGCTTAAAAAAGGCGATAAGGTGATCACAACTTCCGGTATGCATGGGAAAATTATTGATGTTGCCGAAACTACTTTTTTAATTGAAACAGAAGGCGGCCATAAAGTTCGCTTTGAAAAATCTTCAATTTCTTTAGAAGCTTCAAAAGCGCTTAATACGCCTCCTGTAGTTGCTAAATAGTAATTTGAAGGTAAAAGGGCAAAGGTTTTAAGCACTACCTTTATTCTTTTACCTTTCGTCTTTTTTAACCTTTAAAATGGCCATTGTAAAATTATCAGCGACAGAAAGGCGGCGATTATCGGCATTTTTCACCTGCCTGGTATTGGCTGTTTTTGCCTGGCTATTTACAACCATGTCCAACACTTCCAGTTTTACAGTCAAAGAGGTGTTATCTTATAAAAACACCCCTCAAAAACGCGCCTTTCATTCCCTGCAATCCGATACCGTGAATGCTATGATGCAGGGTACCGGCTGGCAAATGATCTTCTCAAAAATGAATAATGAGAACAAGATCATTGATGTGGACCTGCACCCGCTTGAAAATAAAAATTACATAGTACTGAGTTCCCAGTTAAAGCAAATTAACGACCGTAAGGAATTTGACCAGCAAATTATATCCTTTAGTCCGGATACTTTATATTTTGATTTTTCAGACAAGGCTGTTAAAAAAATTCCTGTAAAATTGTTGACCGATATCAAATATCAGCACCAGTTTTCGCAATCTGAAGATGTCTCTATTAATCCTTCCTACATTACATTAAGCGGTCCGCGTAGCGTATTAGACAAGATAAAAGAATGGAATACCGATACATTGATATTGGATAGCATCAACGAAACCGTCAAAACGCGCTTAAACCTTCAACTGGTAAAGGAAGCCAATATAAGTATGTACCCCAAATCTGTCGAAGTTACTATCCCGGTTGATGAGTTTACTGAAAAAACGGTACTTATCCCGGTAAAGTTGCTCAATAACCTTAATTACGATAACGTAAAAGTATTCCCGCAAAAAGTTAAAGTTACTTTTACCACTTCATTGAAGAGATATGCGGTAACGGACGATGACTTTTTTGAAGCCACTGCCGATCTTAGCCTTTGGCGCGATCATGGTTATAATACCTTGCCCGTAAAGTTGACACGTTTTCCGGCATATTGTAAAATAGTGAAGATCGAACCGCAAAATATTGATTTTATCATCAGGAAATAAATGATTAAAATAGGTATAACCGGTAACATTGGCGGTGGCAAAACCACCGTAAGCAAGATATTTGAGGTATTAGGTATCCCTGTTTTTTATGCCGATGATGCCGCCAAAAATATGATGACATCCGATCCTGAATTGATTAAAGGTATAAAGGCCGCTTTCGGTAAAGGGGCTTATTTTGATGATGGCGCATTGAACCGCAAGCATATAGCCGGTATCGTATTTAATGATGAGGCCGAATTGACTAAATTGAATGCACTGGTACATCCCGCCACATTCAGGGCTTTTGATGCCTGGTTAGCACAAACTAAAAACGTACCTTATGTGGCAAAGGAAGCCGCTTTATTATTCGAAAGCACCTCCTATAAAATGTGCGACTATTCCATCATGGTAACCGCCCCGCTTGAGTTAAGGATACAGCGGGTAATGCAGCGCGATGGGCTATCGCGTGCCGAGATCGAAAGCCGCGATGCCAAACAGTTCTCCGAAGAAAAGAAAACCAAACTGGCCGATTTTGTGATCCTGAACGATGATACAGAACTGGTTATCCCGCAGGTTTTGAAACTACACCAAAAATTCAGTTCATTAGCTCATTAGTTCACTTGTGTATTGTTCTGTAGATCGATATAAAATAATTAATTGCCTATAATCCCTCACCACCAAATACCAATGAACTAATGACACTAATGAACCAGTGAACTAACATGATACTCGATGATTTTTTATATTTCAATGAAATTGGCCTTTACTGCAAATACGGTGATTTTTACATCGATCCCCAGCAACCGGTTAAAACAGCGGTAATATCCCACGCCCATGCCGATCATTCGGTTGCCGGTAATAATGAGGTGTATTGTACCGAAGCCACTGCTGCTTTTATGAAATTACGTTATGGGAAAAACGCGGCAAAAGCTCTTAATATTTCAGCCTATCACCAGGCTTTTGATTTAGGCGGAGTGAAGATCACTTTTATATCCGCGGGCCATATACTCGGCTCCGCTCAAATATTAATGGAATACAATGACATAAAATATTTATATACAGGTGATTACAAGCTTCAATTAGACAATACCTGCGAACCTACAGAATGGGTGAAGACTGATGTATTAATAACAGAAAGCACCTTCGCTAACCCGGGCATTACACATCCCGATCCTGTTACTGAAATACAAAAGCTGAATGATATTAAAATCAATATACTTTTGGGCGCTTATAGCCTGGGGAAAAGTCAGCGGTTAATTAAGCTCATCAATGAACATGCACCGCAAAAAACTATACTGGTTCATCATCGCATTATGCCGATAAATGCCATTTATGAGAAGATGGGCTTTTCGCCAGGTAAGTACCAGGTCTATGGCCGCAAATTGATGAAAAACCAACTGGAGTATGTGTATATCGTTCCGCCTTTTACTTTTGATAGTTATATAGGGGCTACAGGTGTGAAGCGCCTGTTTGCTTCGGGTTGGAAAAATTTACAGGTGAATCAAAATGATACCCTCTATATTTCAGACCATGCCGACTGGAATGATATCCTGCAAGCCATTGAATATACCCAACCCCAGCAGGTATGGACGCTGCATGGGGATGGGAGCTATTTAAGAAAACACTTTGGCGATGCCATCATTGTAAAACTGTTAAATTAGGGTATGCTACAAGAGAATATCGACTATTACATTAACGAGGATGGCAATTTTGTTTTTACCAGGGAATATCACCTGAAGAGAGGTTTCTGCTGCAAAAACAAATGCCTGCATTGCCCCTGGGATTTTGGAAAACCCAAAGAAACAAAGCAGGTTAAAAAATAATTAAGCATATTTGCATTTAGCACCAATGCTCCTAAGCACATGCGTATCGAAGAGGAAATACAAAGCACAAAATTTGACGATAATTATCATAAGGCTGTAATTAATCTTAATTACACCTATGGCTGGTTAAATAACATTTTACGTGCCGAGTTCGAAAAGCATAACCTTACATCGCAGCAATTTAATGCGCTTCGTATATTAAGGGGGCAATATCCTAAGCCTGCCACAGTAAATTTGATAAAAGAACGGATGCTTGATAAAATGTCAGATGCTTCGCGTATTGTTGACAGGTTGGTTCAGAAAGGATTGGTTTCGCGCTGCACCAATAACCAGGACCGCCGTGCGGTTGATATCCGTATCAGCGACACGGGATTAAGTATCCTTGCAAAAATAGATGCTGAATTTAAAGCCAAAGATATCTTTAAAGATCACCTCACCGAAGAAGAAGCCGAAAATTTGAGCGATCTGCTGGATAAGTTGAGGGGGTAATTTTGAGGTAAAAGGAGAACAGTGACTGTCCATTAAAATCCAAGAAAAAATTTCACCTCAATTCAAAAAAGCCTTTTACCTTTTACCTTTACGCCTGTTTTAAAACCTTTACCCTTTCACCTTCTCTCTACAATTCACTCACAAACGCCAGTAACGCGATCCCCACCCCCATCAACACTGCTACCATTTTACGAACGGTAAACTTATGATCTGAGCTTGATTCAAATAAGATCGTAGTGGATATATGCAGGAATATCCCGATCACTACGCCCATTATCCGGCTGTAGTATTGTTGTAAATTGCCGATGCCACCGGTACTCAGGGTATTGCTGAAAAAATATCCGGCAGGCGCCATGATCGCAAATAGAACGACAAAAAATATGGTTCTGCTTTTTGTCTGCTTATTGGCAAGCAGCACGGTAGCCAGCGCAAATGCCGCAGGCACGTGGTGAAGGGCAATTCCCCAGACCAATTGATTTTGCCCCCCTTCTGCCAATGGCATACCTTCTAAAAAGGCATGGATACACAAACTCACCAGGATACCCAGGGGAAAAGCAATATGGTCGTGATCAGGCTTATGCATGTGGCCATGCTCAATACCTTCTGAAAATTGTTCCAGTACGATCTGGAACAGGAAACCGGCCAGGATAAACACACCCACATAATTATCATTGCCGTGATAAGCATCGGGTATCAAATGCAAAACCGTAATGCCAAACAGGTAAGCCCCGCTGAACGACAATACCAGCTTTAAATTTTTATGATTATCGCCCTTAAATAAAAACACAGACATCCCGCCCGAAAACGCGCCTAAGAATAATACAATAACTTTCCAGAGTGCCATTAAAAAGCGGGTTGTAATTTTTTAAATAATAAATAGAATAAGTAGCCCACCAGGATACCATACAAGGCCCCTGCCGTGACATCAAAAGGAAAGTGGACACCAACATATACCTGCGCAAAACAAATTGACCCTGCCCATAAAAAAGCCACCAGCCATATCCATCGCCATTTTCTAAAAAATACAAAGCTTAAAAAAGCAGCCGCAGCAAAATGATCGGAGGCATGGGTGGATGGAAAGCTGTACATCCCGCCGCAGGGTACACGGATAACCTCCGTTCGCGAGACAACGGGATCATGGCATGGCCTTAGCCTTTTAAACGTGTTTTTTCCCAAATGAACGCTGGTAAAATCAGCAAATCCGGCAGACAAGGCAAGCAATACGATGATGATGATGCCCTGCTTTTTATATCGCCACAGGCAAAAGATCAGGATAATTACATACAAAGGAATCCAGAATCTGGCATTGCGTAATATTGGCATCAGCCAATCAAAAAACGGATTGCTGAGATCGTGGTTAATAAAATAGAATAAATGGCGGTCAAGCTCTACCAGGTGTTCAAGCATGGGCATTTCGCAATAAAATATTAAACATGGAGAAGGATACGCCGATTATAAAACCATTCCTGCAACAATCGTGTTTAATACAGAAGCTGTAAATATAGCCAATAAAATGACGCTTAAACAATGTGATTTTATTCGGCAATCAGTCAAATATTCTTAATTTTGCCCACAAATAATTAAACATTTTGACGCTAATAAAATCAATTTCCGGGATAAGGGGCACCATCGGCGGTGCTGTTGGTGATGGCTTAACGCCATTGGATATCGTAAAATTCACTTCAGCCTATGGTACATGGGCAATCAAAAATTCAGGTATTAAAAAGATCGTGATCGGGCGTGATGCACGCGTATCGGGCGCTATGGTAAACAACCTGGTGATCGGAACTTTGCAGGGATTAGGTATTGATGTGATCGACCTCGGCCTATCCACCACTCCAACTGTCGAAGTAGCTGTTACCGGCGAACAAGCTGCGGGCGGTATCATACTGACTGCCAGCCACAACCCCAAGCAATGGAACGCGTTAAAATTACTTAACCATAAAGGGGAGTTCATCAATGATGCCGATGGCAAGGAAGTACTTGAAATTGCCGAAAACAGCGCTTTTAAATATGCCGATGTAAATGATCTGGGTAGTGTTACACTTGATAACACTTATCTGCAAAAGCATATCGACCAGGTATTGGCATTGCCGCTGGTGGATGTTGCGGCCATTACCAAAGCAAATTTTAATGTGGTAATTGATTGCGTTAATTCAACTGGGGGCATATTTGTACCTGCTTTACTGGAAGCATTGGGTGTAAAAACAGTGCATCAGCTTTATTGTGAGCCTGATGGTAATTTTCCGCATAACCCGGAACCATTACCCGAGAATCTGGTCGCCTTATCACAGGAAGTGATAAAAAACAGGGCCGACCTCGGTATAGCTGTCGACCCGGATGTTGACCGCCTATGTTTTGTTTGCGAAGATGGCAATATGTTCGGTGAGGAATATACCCTGGTTGCTGTTGCCGACTATGTTTTGAAAAATAAAAAAGGCAATACGGTTTCCAACCTGTCATCAACCCGTGCCTTGCGCGATGTGACTGAAAGTGCCGGTGGCGAATATTTCGCAGCTGCTGTTGGCGAAGTGAATGTGGTGAACAAAATGAAAGAAACCAACGCCATTATAGGCGGCGAGGGCAATGGCGGAGTGATCTACCCCGAGTTGCACTATGGTCGTGACGCACTGGTTGGTATTGCTTTGTTTTTGACCCACCTGGCTAAATACGGCAAATCTATTTCTAATTTGAGAAGCAGTTATCCGGGCTATTTTATATCAAAAAATAAAATTACGCTAACACCTGAAATGGATATCGATGCTTTGCTGCTTAAGGTGGAAGAAAAATATAAAAATCAGCCCCATTCAACTATCGATGGCCTTAAAATAGAGTTTGATAAAGAATGGGTACATTTGCGCCGTTCAAACACCGAGCCTATTATCCGCATTTATTCCGAAGGAAATTCAGAAACTGTTGCGGATAATTTGGCTAATAAGATCATATCTGATATAAAGGAAATTTTAAATTTAAACGATTGATTTATTGGTCTTAATTCAATAACTCACTAATTCACTCATTCACTAACTATATCAACATGCGTGTTTACTTAGATAATGCTGCCACCACCCCTATTGACCCGGAGGTTTTAAAAGAAATGTATAAAGTGATGGAGAACCAATATGGTAATCCTTCGTCTATACATGCGCACGGTCGCGAGGCAAGGGCGCTGATTGAAAGATCCCGTAAAACGATCGCTAATCTGCTGCACACCTCCCCTTCTGAGTTGTTCTTTACTTCGGGTGGTACTGAGGCTGATAATACAGCCATCAGGTGCGGTATAATCGATAACCAGGTAAAACACGCCATTACCAGTCGTTTGGAGCACCATGCGGTTATTCATACCCTGGAGTCGATGCAAAAAGCAGGATTGATCAAATTAAGCTTTGTTGATGTTGATACGAAAGGTAACGTTGATCACAATCACCTGGAAGATCTTTTAAAAAGCAATGAGCGCAGTTTTGTATCGTTGATGCACGCCAATAATGAGTTGGGCACCATTAGCGACATAGAACGTATCGGCGAGCTTTGCGAGCATTATAATGCCATTTACCATTCTGATACAGTGCAAACCATCGGGCACTATCAGCATGATCTGAGTAAACTGAAAGTGCATTTTATAGCCTGTGCCGCCCACAAGTTCCACGGCCCAAAGGGTATCGGTTTTTTGCACGTAAATCATCGTATGAAAATTAAGCCATTTATTTATGGCGGCGCGCAGGAGCGCAATATGCGCGGCGGTACCGAAAATATTTATGGCATTGTAGGTTTAGCAAAAGCACTTGAAATAGCTTATGCTAACATGGAGCAAACCCATACTCACATACAAGGCTTAAAATCCTATATGATCGATCAACTGAAAGAAAATATCTATGGAATTGATTTTAATGGTGAGACCGATCCGGCTAAAAGTTTGTACACCGTGTTGAACGCATCCTTCCCATGCAGCGACATGGCCGATATGCTATTATTTAACCTGGATATTGCCGGGATATCTGCATCGGGCGGCAGTGCCTGCAGTTCGGGTACAGATATTGGTTCGCATGTGCTCACCGCAATTGGCGGCGATCCGACACGCCCATCCGTACGCTTCTCATTCTCAAAATATAACACAAAACAGGAAGTAGATTATACTGTTGCTAAGCTTAAAGAATTGTGTTTGGTAAGTGCTTAACGGCAATCATTCATGGCAATTTTTTTTCTTTTTGAGAAAAGATGGAGAACGTCACTATAGTTAATAAACATCAACTACTAATAGTGGTGTAGTTATTTGTATAAACTTCTAAGCCTGATTTTATTTCAAATTAATCCCGAATCTTTCAATCGTTGAACAACAAGGTTTACATCAACCGTATCATTTTCATTTTTCAAATAGATTTCCGCAAGGAAAATAATTTCACGTACCAATACAACACAGGTGATAATTCTTGCCCCGCCAGATTTTCCTTTATTTGTTCCTGAAATAGCTAACCTGATTTTGTAAACATTATGTCCCAGGTCGGTACCTGTTGCCGGATTTTCCTTAAGCTTTGCTGATAGTTTAGTAATGTCAGATAAAATGCCTGGATGTTTTTTAGAAATGCGCTTTAGCTCTTTGATAAAGCCATCTGTGGGTATAACTGTAATCGCCACGTTAAGATAATTCGGCTAAAACTTCCTCGATAGTTTTGAGTTTGATTTTGCCTTCCTGGTGCAGTTTAATTTGTTCAAAAGATTTTTTTAACCGCTTATACATTGCCAGTTCAGCTTTATTCAAAGGTTTTTCAGTGCCGGTCGTGTTCCCGGTATATTCAACTTCATAGTTAAGTCCCAAAGCTTTAAATACTTCTAAAACTACCTTTTCTGATCTGCTGTTATCGATATCTACTGTTAGCCTCGTCATAATATCAAAATTACAAAATATTCTTTAATAACAATTATACAGAAAACCGGAAAGTCCTTCTGTTATTGTGTTCCAGATACCGTTTAATATTACTGACAAAACGGTGTCAGTACTTTACTCAATCCCTTTTCGTAAATTTGTATATAAACCTTGATCACTGTCAGGTCAAATTGTTTTGATGTGAAATTTATTTACCCGGCTCTTCATTGTTGCCCGTAAAAATTTCTAATTTCAATCCCGATTTCAATATTTAGCTGTTCATAACTAAACCATCATGAAGAATTTAAACTTATCGTTTAAAATACTACTGGCTGCGCTATTAGTATTGCCTTTTGCAGCATTTTCAATTGATACAAAAGATACCCGTATGCTGTCGCAGCCTGCTATCAGCAATGGGCGCATCGCATTTATTTATGCCGAAGACCTATGGGTTGCCAATACCGATGGTTCACAGCCACGCAGACTTACCGTTGATGAAGGGATCGAATCAAGTCCTTTCTTTTCCCCTGATGGAAAGCTGATTGCTTTTAGCGCCCAGTATGACGGCAACGTAGATGTATATGTGATCCCTGTTGAAGGGGGCATCCCAAAAAGGCTCACCTGGCACCCTGCAGCTGATGGGGTAAGGGGTTTTACACCTGATGGCAAATCGGTACTGTTTGCTTCACAACGAACAGTTTTTACCAACCGTTATGCCCAGCTATTTACCGTGCCTGTTACCGGAGGGAATGAAACCAGGCTGGAGATACCCAATGCCTACCATGCAACCTACTCGCCTGATGGTAAATGGATGGCCTACACCCCACTGCCAGAAGCGTTTAAGGAATGGAAACATTACCGGGGCGGTATGATTACCAATATCCTGCTTTTTTCATTTGCTGATAAATCAGTAACGAAGATCACCCAACCCGAGGGCGGCTGCAACGATACCCAACCTATCTGGATGGGCAACAAAGTATATTTCAGGAGCGATAGGAACGGCGAGTTTAATTTATTCAGCTATGACGTCGCCTCCAAAGAGATAAAACAATTAACTGATTTTAAAGATTTCCCGGTGCTGTATGCAACCGGCGGCGATGGTAAGATCGCATTTGAACAGGCCGGGTACCTGCATATTTTTGATCCGGCTACAGGTTCAGCTAAAAAATTAACCATAGGGATAGCAGCCGATCTGCTCGAACTAAGACCGCGATTTGTAAAAGGCGCTAATTATATCCGCTGGGCAGACATTTCGCCCTCAGGGTCGCGCGTGGTATTTGATTTCAGGGGCGATATCATCACGTCACCCGCCGAAAAAGGTGATCCCCGCAACCTGACCCAGACAACCGGTGCGCATGAAAAATTTCCTGCATGGTCGCCTGACGGTAAATCCATCGCCTATTTTTCTGATGCCTCCGGCGAGTACCAGTTATACATTAAATCACAGGATGGCAAGGGCGAACCTAAAATATTCAGCTTGAACGGTTCTGGCTTTTATGCCTATATCAAATGGTCGCCTGATGGCAAAAAGGTCAATTTTGTTGACAACGGTCGTACATTGTACGTATTGGATGTAGCCTCCGGCGCTATTACCAAAGTTGACGCGGACGAGATCTATACGCCGGGCCCATTCCGCGATATTGCGAACGATTGGTCGGGTGATAGCAAATGGGTCGCTTACACAAAAGTGTTGAACACGCAATTTCAGCAGGTTTATCTTTACTCGCTGGCGCAACACAGATCATTCCCGGTTACAGATGGGCTAAGTGATGCTTCCGAACCAAAATTTGACCGCGATGGTAAATTTCTCTACTTCTTTGCGTCAACCGATGCGGGGCCGGTAATTAACTGGTTTGATCAGTCGAGCATTGATTACAGGAAAACCAATTCTATCTACCTGGTCACGCTTCAAAAAAATACCATCTCGCCGTTTGCTAAAGAAAATGATGAAGAAGCAGCTAAAACGGAAGCCCCACAAAAACCTGCCGATAAAAAAGAGGCTGCTGAAGACAAAGACCTTAAAATTGATTGGGATGACATACGTGACAGAATCATAAATATCCCGGTTAAGGCGGGTAATTACACCCAGTTAGGCGTTGATAATAACGGCGACCTGCTTTATATTGTTAGTAGTGATGGCCCCCAGGTGATGCATAAATACAGCTTTAAAAAACGCGCAGATAGCGAAGTAACCGACATGAATGGTTATGTGCTTACAGCCGATGGTAAAAAGATGTTATTCTCAAGTGGTGGTAAATGGATCGTCTCATCTGCTGGTGATAAACCTGAACCCGGCAAGGGCATGGTCAATACAGAGGCCATAGAAGTAAAAATTGATCCGCCGGTTGAGTGGGCCAATATGTTTGATGAAGCCTGGAGGGTTAACCGCGATTATTTTTATGATCCGGGTATGCACGGCGTTAACTGGGCCGCTATGAAAAAGAAGTACGCGGTTTTTCTTCCCGACCTTTCTTGCCGTAGTGATCTTAACCTGCTGATACAATGGATGTGCAGTGAATTATCGGTTGGCCATCACCGGGTAGAAAATTTTGGAGACCGTTTATACAACGCTAAAATGATACACGGGGGTTTATTAGGGGTGGATTATGAATTGGCAAACAATCGCTTTCGCTTCAAAAAAATATACGGCGGACTAAACTGGACACCCGATCTTCGATCACCTTTAACAGAGCCCGGCGTTAATGCAAAAGAGGGCGATTATTTATTAGCGGTTAACGGAACAAATGTATCCGCCACCGATAATATTTATCAATACTTTGAGGATACAGCGGATAAAATTGTTGAATTGACCATTGGCCCTAACCCAAATTACGAAGGCTCGAGAGTGGTTAAAGTAGTACCGGTTGCCAATGAATATGCCCTTAGAAATCGTGATTGGGTTGAAAACAATATGCGCAAGGTTACAGAGGCAACGCATGGACAGGTAGCTTATGTTTATGTACCTAACACTGCCGGAGAAGGGCACGAATATTTTAAACGCTATTTTTATCCGCAGGCCAATCGCAAGGCCATCATAGTGGATGAACGTTTTAATGGCGGCGGGCTGCTTGCCGATTATTACATCAATTTATTATTGAACCCTTACCAGTCCTATTGGCACATGCGCTATGGCAAGGACCTGAAAACACCATCCGCATCCATACAAGGTCCAAAAGTGATGATCACGGATGAAACAGCAGGCTCGGGCGGCGATATGCTGCCCTGGATGTTCAGGAAATTTAAAGTGGGTACCTTAGTGGGTAAACGCACCTGGGGCGGGTTAGTTGGCATATTAGGCTACCCTGAGTTTATTGATGGCGGCGACGTAACAGCGCCAAACCTGGGCATCTGGACAAAAGACGGCTTTATCGTTGAAAATGTGGGTATTCCACCGGATATCGAAGTGGAGCAAACACCTTCTGATGTAATCAACGGCAAAGATCCGCAACTGGAAAAAGCAATAGAAGTTGCTTTGAAAGAGTTACAGCAAAATCCGCAGACAGAGCCGGTAAGGCCGCCGTTCCCGGTTAAAGTAAAAAATTAAAGAAAGTATTAATATATAGTCCTAAATAAACCAAAGAATTGATGCTGAAATCAATATAGTAAAGCAAGGATACATACAAAAGAAACGGGCTGCCTTTTGAAAGACAGCCCGTTTCTTATTTTTAAAGTCTCTCCGCTAACCAGCGGAGGAGATTATTCACAAGTTATTTGATTTTCATAGGTGTTCATGAGGGGCTTCGCCGTTTAGAGGGGGCCCATCATTTTCAAAAAAGTCGCTAATTTCTCTTTCATCTCCCTTCGGTCAACTATAAAATCAAGGAAACCATGCTCCAATACAAATTCAGCAGTTTGGAAACCTTTTGGTAAGTCTTTCTTTATCGTCTCTTTAATAACCCTTGGCCCTGCAAAACCTATTAGTGAACCGGGTTCAGCAATATTAATATCGCCCAGCATCGCATAAGATGCGGTTACACCACCTGTGGTGGGGTCGGTAAGCAGGGATATGTAAGGTATTTTAGCTTTAGCAAGTAAAGCCAGCTTAGCCGATGTTTTAGCCATCTGCATCAATGAAAATGCGGCCTCCATCATACGAGCGCCACCTGATTTAGAGATTACCAAAAGCGGCACCTTATGTTCTAAACAATAATCAATAGAGCGGGCGATTTTTTCGCCGACAACAGACCCCATAGAACCGCCAATAAAATTAAAATCCATACAGGCTATCACCAGGTCCTGCCCGTCAATTCTGCCTACACCTGCGCGCAGGGCATCATTAAGGCCGGTTTTGGTAATGGTTTCGGCAAGCCTGTCAACATATTTCTTGGTATCCTCAAAATGCAGCGGATCGCCTGAACGCATATTGGGGTCAAGCTCAACAAACTCGTTATCGTCAAAAAGAATAGAAAAATATTCCTTCGATCCAATTCGGATATGATAGCCGCAATAGTGGCAAACATATTGGTTTTCAACCTGTTCAGAGTAGTGCAGTGGTTTTTTACAATTCGGGCACTTGTTCCAGATACCATCGGGGGTTTCCTTCTTCTCCTCAGTGGTCGTAATTATCCCTTTTAATTCTCGTTTAAACCAGGTCATTTCGTTATCTGTATCTTCCAATTTAGCACAAAGGAACGAAAAATATTACACAACTTGTCAAGCAATTAAAGGTTATGACGATTGCAAAACTCTCAAATATTTTAACCCGTTAGTAAAATATTAAAATACAGCTTTTTGAATATCGATATTTTACAATAAGTTTAATCTAACCGGGCTTTAATGGGAAAATGCTAAATAAACTTACTGATCAGTAATTATTAGATACTTAATGGCTTAAATCAGGAAATTTTATAACTTCGAGGCCCAAATAAACGCTATGGATTTAAAAAATTATAAAGGTGTTCTGCACGGCGACCAGGTGCAGGAACTGTTTGAAATTGCTAAAAAGCATCAGTTTGCATTACCTGCGGTAAATGTAATAGGCACCAATTCAATAAACGCTGTTATGGAAACAGCGAAAGCGGTCAATTCACCTGTAATCATACAGGTATCACACGGAGGTGCACAGTTTTATGCCGGTAAATCACTGGATAATTCTAAGCTGCAGGCTTGCATTTTAGGTGGTGTTTCTGCTGCAAGGCACGTGCATTTGTTGGCTGAGCATTATGGCGTGGCCGTGATCATGCATACCGATCATTGCGCTAAAAAATTACTACCCTGGATAGACGGGTTGCTGGATTACGGCGAAAAATTCTTTGCCGAAACTGGCAAACCACTGTTTTCATCGCACATGCTTGATCTTTCAGAAGAGCCTTTGCATGAAAATATCGAAATATCGGCCAAATATTTAGCCCGTATGGCTAAAATGGGCATGACCCTCGAAATTGAGCTTGGTGTAACCGGCGGCGAAGAAGATGGTGTTGATAACAGTGATGTAGATAGCTCACGCCTATATACCCAGCCAGAAGACGTAGCTTACTCTTACGAAGAACTTTCAAAAGTAAGCCCGCGCTTTACCGTTGCTGCGGCATTTGGTAACGTGCATGGCGTTTATAAACCAGGTAATGTAAAATTACAGCCGGTTATTCTGCATAACTCCCAGGAGTATGTAAAAAACAAATACAGCCTTGCTGCTGAAAAACCGATCAACTTCGTATTCCATGGTGGATCAGGTTCTAGCCAGGCCGAGATACGCGAAGCAATATCTTATGGGGCTATCAAAATGAATATCGACACTGATATGCAATGGGCTTTCTGGGAAGGTATTAAAGATTATTACCAGTCAAAAGAAGGCTACCTGCAAACACAGATCGGCAGCCCGGATGGAGAAGATTCACCAAACAAAAAATACTACGATCCGCGTGTATGGCTGCGTAAAGGTGAGGATACCTTTGTTAAACGCTTGACCTCAGCTTTCGAGGATCTGAATTGTATTGATGTGAACAGCAAATTATAAGGTTAAAGGCGAAAGGTCATCTTTTTGCTTTTGTCTTTCGCCTTTCGTTTTTTACCTTTCGCCTTTTACCTTTCACCAATAAAAGTATGTCTCAAAAGGTACAAGTAAGCAAAGTAACTGCCCCTGCCGATCTTGAAATAGTGTTCGCCATCAGGCGCGAGGTTTTTGTAGGCGAACAAAATTGCCCGCCCGAACTGGAGTGGGAAAATGAAGATGTATCCAATCATTTTTTAGCGACGGTTGATGGTGTACCTGCCGGGGCATCCCGCTGGCGCAAAACGGATAAAGGTTATAAACTGGAGCGTTTTGCTGTGCTAAAAAAATTCAGGGGCAATGGTATAGGACAGGAACTGGTAAGAACTGTTCTGAATGACCTACCCGCAAATGCTGATTATATATACCTGCATGCCCAAATAGATGCCGTTACTTTATATGAGCGGTTTGGCTTTGTAAAAACCGGCCCCGAATTTGTTGAAGCCGGTATAAGGCATTACCCTATGAAAAAAGAGTAATACCCTGTTTACGCTGCCAGTATTACGCTGTCTTCCTTTTGCTTCCGTTTCAAGACCAACGCACAGATAATAGTCACGATCAACCCCACCGGTAGTATTTCCCCATAAGTAAACATCGCATTATAAAACGGATTTTTATAGAGCTGGCTGTAATGCCGCATATCAGCAGCCTGTTTTTGTATCTCGGCCTGGCTGGCGCCGCTGGCTTTTAGTTTAACAAGCATTGCCGCTGCATATTTATCAATATAATCAGGGACGAAGTAATAATAATCAACCATCCACACCAGCACATAAATGGTAGATGCGATCAAGGTGATCATCAACCCGATCTTAAAGGCTTTGCCAAAAGTGATAATACCATCATTTTGCTTATCCCGGTAATTTTTTACACCAACGAATACCATGGAAAAAGCTACCAGCATGGTGGTATATCCCAGCAGTAAACTTCCCTCAGCTTTAAAAATGCCGAACATAGCGACCCACATCCACGAGGTAACTATTATGCCGGCGATCAGTCCGCAAATAATAATGATCTTTTTCATTGTTTAATGTTTTTGTTTGCTCAAAATTGATGAACAGGAATTTATTTACAGTCATACTTTAGGGTGATTTTATCCTAAAGCCAGCATTTTAGTACTATAGTATGAGTAAATTTAAGGAATCAGGCTCAACCGTTTGGCCATCTCGACCGCTTGTGTCCGCCTTTTCACTTCCATTTTCTCAAATATTTGTGCCGAATGGGTTTTGATGGTATTGAGTGATACAAATAATTTTTCAGCGATCTCCTGGTTACTCAGGCCTTCGGCCATTAATTGCAGCACCTCCAACTCGCGCTTGCTGAGGTTCAGCTTGCGAAGTTCATCCTGGTTGATGGTAAAATCGCCATTGGGGGATGCAAATACTTCCTTCTCAACAATAACGGTATGAATTTTTGGCTTACGAAGTTTCAGGGCCAGCCAAATACCAAGGGCAGTAAAGATCACCGCAATCAAGCCCGCATATAATTCCAGTTGGTTATCGATAATAATAAAACGCATCTCCAGCCATTTTAATAGGAATATTAAAAAAGCCAGCGCCACACCATAAATAATGATTTGCCTGTTTTTTGCCAAGGGGTTATAGATCAATATAAACTAATCTAAAAGTAATAAACTCAGTCGTTATTTCGAATGTGGATGAATCCCAAAATCAAGCAAATCCTTACATCCTAAAAATCAAGGTTCAGACAATTTTACAGCACCAACTCCCCATACAACTTCTCCAAAGTCTCCGCAGGATCAACACTTAACCCCGGATGCACTTTCGAGGTTTGCACCACCGTACTCCGTGTAGCCGTAAGCCAACGGAAACGCGATGGCATATCCAGTTGAGCTATTGGACCGCCTTCTTTACTGCCGTGGCAAATTTCGCCGAATGAATGTAAGTGATTTTTCAGGTCAACAATATCTATCCGGTTCGAGAATGAGCACAATCGCTCGTCATTAACCGCGCACATACATTGCAGGAACTTCATTTTAGCGCAATACAGTATCACCCCTACATTGAGGAACTCCTCGCGCTCTACCTGCGGCACCACGCGAATTACGGCATACTCAAATAAGTGCTTCTCTTGCATCTTGTGCTTCTTTTACAAAAATATGCGAATTGCTTAACCTCGTCTCTAAAAATTGCGCGTATATCTCGCGTACAAGGTCGGGCGAATCATGCCACTCGCCGCTGATCCATTCATCAGGTATCACCGAAACAATGGAACGGATACAATCAGAACTTAATATCGACCTGAACTCTGCATCAACCTCATCCAACTCAGATGCCTTTGATAATAATACATGATCTTTTACCTGTACAAATGGCCTTTTAGCCTGTTCTTCCCAATTGTCCCAACTATGATGAAAATATAATGCCGCGCCATGGTCAATTAGCCATAATTCTTTGTTCCAGGTGAGCATATTGGTATTACGCGGCGTGCGGTCAACATTTGTCAGCAGGCAATCGAGCCAAACGATTCGCGAGGCCAATTTTGGGTCGACAGGCGTAACCGACTGGTCAAAAGTGATAGCGCCCGAAAGATAATGCAGCCCTAAATTAAGCCCTACACTTGCTTTTAACAGGTCCTGTATTTCCTCATCGGGTTCCGTACGGCCAAATGCGGTATCCAAATTGGCAAATACGATCTCGGGTATTTTTAGTCCCAATGTCCTGGCTATCTCGCCACCAATCAGCTCTGCTATCAGCGCCTTAACGCCCTGTCCCGCTCCGCGAAATTTGATCACATATAAAAAGTCGTCATCCGCCCCGGCAATAGCAGGCAGTGAGCCGCCCTCGCGCAATGGTGTTACATAGCGGATCACATTTACGGTACGAAGCTGGCGCGTATTATTCATTGAATTAGTGATGGCTTGAAATTAGGGCAAATTTTCGGGATATGAGGAACTCTGAGATATTTTTTAATTATAATAGTACTATGTATTGGATAGTACTATTATTTTACATATGTTTGTTTCATTAAACAACACTCAAATGAAACAAATAAAAACTTTACTCCTGCTTATGGTACTGGCAGTATCATTTACGGCCTGCCACTTCGGAAGGCGTCATACGATCATTGTTGAAAACAGCAATAACAATTATGTAAGAATAGAATATTCAGGTCGTGTATATTTTAACCACGACGGCACCGCCATTAGCAGTATTTCGCCCGGCGGGTATGTAAAATTTGAACATAACGACCGCAAACTGGAAGCTGAAAATAATAACCAGGGCGGCGTAACGTATGAACTATATGATAACGGCGAAAGATTGAGCATGAATGATGAAGGCAAAAGATTTATAGCCGAGGCCGTGCAAATGATGATGAAAAAAGGCCACACCCCACCAAACGGCAGATAAATCATAAACTTATTACCTAATATTGTTGATCAAAAAGGAAATGATCAGCATCGAAATAGCTTCCGTAGCAGACATTGAGGAATTGACCCGTGTTGAAATTGCAAGCAAACTGCAATCGTTCCCCGAGCACATGGACGAGGTTGCAATAGACTATGCTACCCGCCTGTACCGATGGCAAACCTACTTTAATGGCGAAAGCCCCGCCAGTTCTAAACCGGAGCGTATAGTTTTTAAAGTTGTAAAGGATGGGCAGATAGTTGGGTTTATTGCGGGCCACCTCACCAATCGTCATAAAGATAGCGAGATACAGAACTTCTACCTATTAAAAGAAGACCAACGCAAAGGTATCGGCAGTAATCTTTTAAAAAGCCTGATCCCCTGGCTGATCAGTCATGGTGCAAAAAGCCTCTGCGTGGGTATATTCCCCGAAAATCCTTACCAGGCATTTTACCTTAAATACGGCGGCGCATACCTCAACCCGCATTGGATATTTTGGGACGATCTGCCCTTGTTGCAAAACAAGATCAGTGAAGGGGCTTAGCCTCTCGCAGCCTCTTCTAAAATCGCAATATCCAGCTTAGCCATTTTAAGCATGGCTTCCATTACCCTTTTTGATTTTGCAGCATCCTTACCCTGTAATAATTCGCCTAAAATATTGGGAACAACCTGCCACGACAAACCGTATTTATCCTGCAACCAGCCGCAACGGTCTGTTCTTCCGCCTTCAGATAGTTTATCCCAAAAATGATCCACTTCTTTCTGCGTTTTACAATGAATAAAAAACGACACAGCCGGTGTGAAACTGAATACCGGGCCGCCGTTTAAGGCATAGAATTCTTGTCCGTTAAGTTCGAATGTAGCTGACATCACAGATCCATTAGGGCCTGGCCCTGCCTCTCCATAACGCGTTACGTTTATAACCTTTGAGTCCTTAAAAATAGATATATAAAAATTCATTGCTTCTTCAGCCTGACTATCAAACCAAAGGAATGGGGTTATTTTCTGCATAGGTAGTTTAGTTTTATAGAACAAACATACCATGAGAAATCAACATTATAAAGGTGTGTATGCGACATTAAAGAAGGGTAATTATGACAGCCTAATTGATGCCTGATAAAATATTAGTCGCATTTGTGACATCAAGCGCAGCCAAACTATTATAAGCGTTGGTCAATTTTAGTTCGGTTGCGGCATCTGCTTTATATTTTTTGCGCAGGGTGAACCATTTATAAATTAGTTGCAGCTCGGTTTGGGTATAACTGACGCCCGTATATTGCTGTATGGTTACCAGGAAATCAAAATTAAAATCAAGCGTCGGTTCGATCATAGTCCCCTCACCATAGTCATTCCAGGTGATTAGTTGCAGGTAAGGCAGGTTACTGCTTTTAGCCAGGCTGAGCGTACTTTGCAAAGTAGTGGTACCGTTATGATCGATCACAAAAAGGGTATTGCCCCATCCGCCCTGCATATAAAAATCCTTAAAACCGGGGTATGTACCGGCAAAGGCTGTCCCTAAACCCGGCGCACGGTTTTGGTAAAAATTTTGCAGATCGGTCAGGTTACCCGAATTTACCCATGCAAACTCTCCGCTGCTACTGCTGCCCGGGACGTTGCCCTGGTACTCAAGCGATAATAAACGTGGTTTTGTACTCAAACCGGAAAATGCTTGTTGCCAGTCGTTGGTTGTTTTCATTCCCTGCGGACCGAAGCAAAGCAGCAAGGGCTGACTATTCACTTTAATATAGCTGCTGCTATTAAAATATTGCGATTGCAGGTAAGCAAAATCCTGCTGCGCCGCGGTTACGGTATCAATGTTCGCTATTGATTTTACGTGGCCCAACGTTTGATCTTCATAACAAATGCCAAACTGCAAACCGGCATAGGGCATCCTGTTAAACAGCGAATCGGTATTACGTTTAACAAGGGGATAGTCAAGTACATTATGCGTACCATACCAATCTACGATCACGCCATCAATACCCGCATATTTCATCAGCAATAAATGATAATCGATCACATCCCTGTCCGAACTTGCATAAGGCCCTATCATCGGGTAAAACCACGATGCGATCTGGCGGCGCCCGTTGGGTAATATAATATCCGGGTTTTCATTAGCCATCGTCCAGTGTTGCCCCCAGTTGCCCGTGCCCGAAGTAGTTTTATCCTCGAACCAGGCCATATAGTGTACAAATACCTTTTGGGCATTGGTTTTAACAACTGGTTTAGCCCCGGTAGTTACCACAACAACGGTTGTATCCACAGGCTTTTTAGTTACTACAGGTGCAGGCGAGTTACCACTTTTTGAGCAACCGAAAAATACAAGGGATATGACGAGTATCGGGTATAATTTGTTCATTAATTAAAATTTTAGCCCCCTCTAAATCTCCCCCTGTTGGGGAGACTTTTTAAAGCCCTCCCTTCCGGGGAGGGTTTGGGTGGGGCTGTTTCTATTTATAAAACTTCAACCCCTTATCCTCCGCAGTAGCAGGTTTTATGCTGATGGCCGCGCCGCCGCCTTTGGCTAATTTCAGGTTTAATTTTGTTCCTTCATTCACCAGGTATTTGGTGATCTTGTACGCTTCAGGGTTTTGTTTCCAATCCGCATCGTCCGCATCCGCATAAATGGTAGCCACGTATTTTTTATCCTTGTCTAAAAAGCTTAAAGATACACTTGTATTACGGTTATTTTCATCCGTTATCGCACCGATGAACCAATCCGATGTACCTTTTGCCTTGCGGGCAATAGTGATATAATCTCCGGGCTCTGCTTCCAGTACTTTAGTATCATCCCAATCGGTAGCTACATCCTTGATGAATTGAAAAGCATCCATGTGTTTCTCATAATTCTCGGGCAGATCAGCAGCCATTTCCACCGGACTGTACATGGTGATATACAAAGCCAATTGCTTAACCAACGTAGTATGCACCTGTCTGTCAGGGTCTGATGTGTAGTTTTTTATTTTAAATATGCCTGGAGTATAGTCCATTGGGCCACCCATCAGCCTGGTAAAAGGCATAATAGTTTCATGTTCAGGTTTATTACCCTGTCCGAAAGCGTTATACTCGTTACCCCTCCCCGATTCGCAAGCCATCCAGTTTGGATAGGTGCGCTGCAAACCAGTGGGCCTTACAGGCTCATGCGAATCAAGCATGATATGGTAGTCGGCTGTTTTTTGCACTACCCTTATGTAGTGGTTTACCATCCATTGTCCGTCGTGATGTTCACCGCGGGGAATGATTTTGCCTACATACCCTGTTTTTACTGAGGTATAGCCATACTTATTCATAAAACGATAGGAAGTATCCATCTGGCGCTCATAATCTGTAGCAGAGGCGGATGTTTCATTATGCATAATAAGATGGACGCCTTTAGATACTGCATAAGTAGTCAGCTCTTTCACATCAAAATCAGGGTATGGCGTAACAAAGCTGAATACGTTCTCCTTCCAGTTGCCAAACCAATCTTCCCAGCCTACGTTCCATCCTTCAACCAAAACTCCTTGTATGCCATTAGCGGAAGCAAAATCGATATACTTTTTCACATTGGCTGTATTAGCGCCATGCGTACCATTGGGGATCAATTTTCCATCTGCCGAAAGAGTATCCGGGTCGTTTGAATAGCTCCAGGTACTTTTACCGGTCTGCATTTCCCACCAAACACCCACAAATTTCATCGGCTTTATCCATGAAGGGTCCTGTATTTTTGAAGGATCATTCAGGTTCAGTATCATTTTTGAAGCCAAAATATCTGTTGCTTTATCGCTCACGATAATGGTGCGCCAGGGGGTTTTAAACGGTGCATGAACGTAAGCTTTATTGCCCACCGCATCCGGCACCAAATTGGCCGTAAGCTTATAGGTACTGTTGTCAACGTGCAGTTGCATAGCAGGGAAATTCACCAATGCAGCCTCGTGTATATTGATATACAGGCCATCCGCTGTTTTCATCATCAATGGTGTTTGCACCGCATAGCGGTCGGGTGCTACCCTTACGGCAATATCTGTGGACGCATTCACCATCGGCAGATTATCGATCTCACTTATCTTTGACGTTGTATATTGGTATTCATTGGTATCATAATCCCCCGGTATCCAGAAAGTCTTGTGATCGCCGGCAAGGCTAAAGCTGGTCAGCTCATTTGAAACCACAAAGTATTTTAAACCGGGTTGTTTGGGGAATTCATAACGAAACCCTACCCCATCTTCAAAAACCCTGAAAATGATATTCAACAACCGGTTAGGGCTATTTTTTTGTTTAAGGTGAACGATCACTTGCTCGTAACGATTACGGATACTGCTCACTTCGCCCCAAACAGGTTTCCAAATCTCATCAACTGAACTGTGTTCAGAACTGATTAAGATAAAGTGTTTATCAAAAGCACTGTCGTTAGCCAGCGTAAAACCCATAGCCGATGGTTTAATAACAGCCTTATCTCCATAATAAACGGCATAAACAGGTTTTCCTTCCCCATCAAGCATAAATTCAAGCTTCACCCTATTCATGCCTGCACGAATGGGTTGGTCGTTTTGGGCCCTTACATGACTAAATATTAACAGGCTAAATAAACAGATAAATATTTTTTTCATTATTGTGTTGTAATAATCTTTCGTTCATTAATAAATCGCGGATTATATTCATGTGAATACTCCGGCGTAAAACCTTTAAACAGATCATCATAAAATCTATAAAATTCACTGCTGAAGGTATAAGTGAGCCGGTCTGACCTGTAAGGCTTATCGGTGATCCCTTCAGGCGTGCTAAATTGAAGGGATGTGCGTCCACCACGAATGACGGCTACCTGTACAGGCCCAGGCTGCATTGGAAACTTTGTAGAAACAAACCCGGCAGCAACATCTTTTACTTTGTCATTCACCCTCAGCTTCCCTTTTACCGGAAGCATTGTCACCACTTCAATGGAATCTTCCCAGGATTGGGGAATCACTTCCTTTTGAAAACTCACCACCGGGATATTATAGGGATAAGGCTTTACATTGTGTTTGTACTTTTTAAAAAACACGATCGCCACATCCCGGTCAGCATAGGGCGACGGTAAGGATTTCCATACGCTTTTGTAATAATTGAGCAATATAGAAAAGCCTTCATTATGATTGATCTCCGGCGCCAGGTGATGACCCTCGGGATAATCATTCCAGGTGATCACATTAATGATCGGTGCATCTTGTTTGATACCAAATTCAAATAGTTTGCGAAAATTATAGGATAACCCGGTGGTGATGTATTTACGCTCCACATTTGATATCCCGGCACTTACCGCGTCACCTACCTGGTGATACATATTCCAGGTGCCTTTTTTAAGCAATTTTGAGGTATAAAAATCGCTGAAAACAGAAGCCGTAAAAGTGCGATGACGCAGCTTACATTCCGCTGCCACCATGTTGCCCAAATAATTATTATCATAAGGCAAGGTCCATATCCAGGTTGCAGGGAAGTAATCCAGGAAATGATCAAGTTCTTCCTTGCTGATCTCTTTATTAATAGTAAAAACACAGGCAAAGCGTTCGTGTACTGCATTGGCAAGCCGTTTGTATGCGCGGGCAATATAAAACTGATCGGGTAAGCCTTGTTTGTCTGCCGGGATATCTGCCAAATGCTCACCATCCCATTGGTAAATCACCAACCTGCCGTCCGGTGTGCGCAACCAATGCGAATTATTGCGGCCAACCTCATCCATGATACTGTTTATCCGCTTTGAAAACTCTTCGATCTTTAAAGCTTCGGTACCTCCGTCTGGATGTGATATACAGAATGTGAATTTAAAATTGATCTGCTTTTTATCGGCTACCCTGAAATACGCTTTAATAATATCATCCCATTTAGGGTTATGTAAAATATAATAAAACTGGAAACCATCGATCCCCGACCTGATCGCAGCACGCATTTCAAATTCAACCGTTTCGTCAAGGGAAGCATTTGCCAATAAACTGTCTTCCATCGGTTTTACCTGTGTGAGTCCACCTAAACCTGATGAGCTATTTCCTTTAGCGGAATAATAGTCAGGATTGCAACTATCCTCAAGTGGATGTCCTTTATAGCGGATGATATTGGTCATGCAATGCGCAATAACCATTTTTTGACCAGTAAGGGGCAAACTGTATTCCGGAAGATCCTTCAATGAATCCTGCGCATAGGTAGTGCTGCATAACAGCATACCCATGGCGGACAAAAAAAGGCAACGTCTTTTCAGAAGATCAAAAATCTGGTGCATAGCGCGGGTTTTAAATATGCAAAGGCATAACAAAAAAGTGTAAAGCCATCTCACCTGCTTTACACTTAATTAATCAACTATATACTAATAACCCGGGTTCTGTTTGGCCTTGCTGTTTGAATTCATTTCACTCAGTGGGATAGGCCATACATAAGATTTATTGTCGTCCCATGCTATCGGGCCGTTAAGATTAGCAGCCGTTACATAGTATGCTGCTTCGGATTTGCCTATCTTCCAGCGGCATACATCAAACCACCATGATCCTTCGTTAAACAACTCAGCCCAACGCTCGTAATAAAGCGGGTTTTTACCCAAAACCGGATCATTTATAGCAACAGTATTATCTGTAACAGATTGATAATCAATTGGAGATGCGGCATTAATAGCTAAGCCGTAGGCCCTGCGTTTAACTTTGTTTAAATACTCGAGGCCCGTTGCAGCATCACCACCCTGTATAGATGCTTCAGCATATAACAAATACACATCAGCCAGGCGCAGCATGTAATAATCACATGCATCAGCTACACTACCTGTGCCTGAAGGATTACCAGTACCGTTGCCTTCGTTATAAGTTATCGGAGCGTATTTTCTTACTGCCCATCCGTAAACATTCGGATTTCCGGCAAATTGTCCCGGTTCAGCAACCTTAGCCCATGTTACACCATCAAATTGAACCGAGTCAACCCAGGGTTGCAAAGCGTTTACATATAAACGGGGATCGGCTGTTTGATTGGCCCGCACCTGCAACGCCTTTTGCTGATAAACAGGGTCCATTATCAATTGCTGGTTATAAAACGTTGGCCCTATGGCTGGTTTATAGTTAGGATTACTTACAAGGCTGAAAGCGCTGCCGATTGAATATCCGAAACGCAGCACATTCATGTCATGAAAAAACTCATTACCATATCCTAATGGCTGTATATTGCCCACCGTTCCATCAAAAGGGACAAGCGCCCCACTTGGTGATTTATTAAATCCACCAAATGTAAATGGTGACCAGATCAAGCCGTTAATAGTGGCCGAATTCGCAGCACCGCTATAAACACCGTAACCACCTTTTGAATCGGGGTCAACATATAATTCAAACAATGACTCCGTATTGAATTTATTTTTACCATTGAACGCATCGTGATAGGTGCTATAAGGCATCAATATTTTTCCGCTCCTGGTTATCACATCCAGCAACGTTGTTTTTGCATTGGCCCAATCCTGGGTATATACATAAGCTTTCCCTAATAAACCCTCGGCACTAAATTCAGTTACACGTGCCAGGTCGGCAGGGCCCCAAACTTGTCCCTTTAATAATAACTGGGCTTGTTTAAAATCATTGATGATAAAAGCCCAGGTATCCTTTACTGACGAGCGCGCCACCTGCGTACTTGCAAGGTTGGTTGGTAAGCCATTATAAATAGGCACCCCCATCATATCGCCATTTGCTCCGCCCGAGCCCATGTAGCTTGCGCCATAAAGGCATTCCAATTCCATATAATACCATCCGCGCAGGCAATAAGCCTGGCCCAGAATCAGGCTTACGTTTTGCTTATCAGCAGCGCTTAGACTGGGGTTTAGCGTCATATACTGATTTGCAGCATATATTGTAACATTACAATCCTTTACGCCTACATACAATGCCGCCCAGGCTGCACCGGCGTAGTTGTTACCGGCGGTAAGGTTGGTATTAGCCATTTCATTCCATGCAGGGTCGCCACCATATACAGAGTTTACCGTGTGCATTGAATTGGACAATGCCTTTGGTAAAAACCAGAAACCAAACAAGCCCGGATCGCGAAGGTTAGCATAAGCAGACACCAATATGGTTTGCAGATCATTGATGGTTTTAGGATAAGTGCTCGTACTGAACGAGTTGGTGGGCCCAACATTTTTCGGGTCCTTTTTACAGCCGGTTATTAGTACAACCGCCAGTATTGCTATATATATTTTCTTTAACATCTTGATAAATTTTGAAAGTGAATATTAAAAAGTAAGATCAATACCTGCTGAATAAATCTTTGTTTGCGGATAATTAGTAACCGCGTCTATCCCCTGGGTAGTAACCGAACCATAACCTGAAGTGGTGTATGAACTACCTAATTCGGGATCGAGGCCTTTATATTTGGTGATGGTAAATACATTATTTGCCATTACAAATATCCTTGCCTTTTTAATAAATAGCTTCTGTAACAGGCTGCTGGAAAATGTATAGCCAAGTTGCGCATTCTTCAATTTCAGGTAACTGCCGTTTTCAACAAAGTAGCTGTTCACTGACGAGTAGTTCTGATTTGGATCCAATGCCTGTGAGCCATTTGCGGCTAAGCCCAATAAACGGGGCTGTGAAGTGAGGCCATTGCTGCCAAGGAATGAATCACCAAATACTTTACTGGTAGTGTTACCATCCTGGAAGAGAGATTCTTCATAAGCTTTTACACCGTTAAATAACTGCACACCCTGTACACCGTTGAATAACAGGCCCAGGTCAAATCCCTGGTAATTCAAATGAATATTGATACCGTATATCAATTTAGGGTTTGGATTGCCTATCACCTGCTTGTCGTTCTGATCAATAACCCCGTCACCATTCACGTCCTGATATTCAAGGTCACCAGCCTGGGCTGTATTCCCATTAACCTTTTGGTGGGCTGCCTGTGCATCCGTCTGGAATATGCCTATTACTTTATATCCGTAGAATTGGCCAAAAGGCTGACCGGCTTTAGTCATGGTAATGGTTTGATTCGACATTTGGTTATATTGCTGATCGCCATTGTTGTACCAGTTATATCCATCATATAAGGTTCCTGTAGCTGTACCGCTTAAACTAATTACCTTATTTTTATTAAATCCGGCATTCACACTAACATCATACCCCAGTTTTCCAATTTTATCACGGAACCCTGCCGAGAAGTCGAATCCCCGGTTATTCACTTTGCCTACGTTGGCATAATAAGGCTGGGTAAAACCTGTACTGGTTGGCAGTTGCAAAGGGTACAACATATCTTTAGTATTTTTATTATACCATTCCACCGTAAAATACAGACGCCCTTGTAAAGCTTCACCATCTAAACCAATATTGGTTTCAGTAACAGTTTCCCAGTGTACATTAGGGTTGGCCAGTAAAGTAAGTGTGTTAGCTATCTGGAACGATTGCCCCGGTGCAAAGCCCTGTGCACCACCAGAAATACCGCTGGTAAGCTGATTTTGCTGGTAATTAGATGAATACCTGTACTGAGGAATAGCGCTATTACCCAGTGAGCCATAGCTACCACGTAATTTAAGGGAGTTGATAACATTGGTTAACCCTTTGAAAAAACTCTCGTCGCTTATATTCCAGCCTGCAGAAGCGCCGGGGAATACCCCTCTTACTTTACCAGGGCCAAACTCAGTAAAGTTGGCATCTTGCCTTATGGAAGCCGACAAGTAATAACGGCCGGCATAGTTATAGTTTATCCTCCCGAATTGCGATTTAATGAGGGTATTAGGATCGTATGTTCCCAAAAGCGCGGGTTGAGATGTTGACGTTGCAACATAAGTGTAACCATTGAGGGCATTTGAGCTCTGATTGGTGATCAGGTTATCGCTTGAACCGGTTATTTGCTCAAAACCCGCCAAAGCGCTGATGTTATGCTTGCCAAAAGTTTGATTATAACTTAATACATAGTTGGCCAACAATTGATTGTACTCTATATAGTTTTTATAAAGACTATTGTTTCCGAGCGCTACAGCGCCGAAGTTGTATGAATCCTGGAAATAATCTCTAGTATAAGCGTTATAGGTATAACCAAATGTGCTGCGGAAATCAAGATGGAGTGGTAATTTGATATCTGCGTAGAAATTAGCCTGTACATTGTTGGTATAGTCCTGGGCATTAGCCGTGTTTACCGCTCCATAAGGGTTAGGCCCCTGGAATGATATACTGTACCCTTTAGGGTCGCTGCCATAAGAGCCATCGTGGTTATATATAGGGATAATAGGTTGAGTTCTGAATGGTGCGTTATGCAGATCGACCAATACCGGATCGGTTTTGCGTTGGGACAGGCCAATTTGCTCACCTATAGTAATAAATTTACTTAGTTTATAATCTGTATTAGCACGCAACCCTGTAATATTTGAATTGTTTTTGATAAAGGAACCGGTTTCATCATTATCATAAACCGAGAATAAGTAATTCACTGACGGTGATGCACCTACAACAGACAGATTATAGTTTTGCTCAATGGCATTGCGGTATATGGTATGCACCCAATCTACATCAGGCAAAGTATCCGTTTGTGTTTTACCACCAAAAAAAGATGGATTAACTAAGTCCTGTAACTTAACAAAATCATTCCTATCAAGCAGGTCCACTAATTTTGGCTTGGTTACACCATACCTGGCGCTAAAGTTTATCACAGGTGCGTCACCGATAGTCCCTTTTTTAGTGGTGATCAGCAAAACGCCGCCTGCAGCTGCCGATCCGTATATTGATGCAGCAGCAGCATCTTTTAAAACATCAATACTGGCTATATCCTGCACGTTGAGGTTGGTGATATCTGGTAACCTTACCCCATCAACAATATATAACGGCGCTGGTTGGCTCAGAGATTCCAAACCCCTTATCACAATGCTGGCAGTAGCTCCTGGCTGACCAGAGCTTTCAATTACATTTACACCTGCAATTCTTCCCTGTAATGCCGATATAGGGTCGCTTATAGGCTGATCCTTAAATGTATCGCCTTTTACCGTTGCTACGGAACCAGTCAAGTCTTTCCTTTTCTGGGTACCATAACCAATCACCACCACTTCATTCAATGCCTGCGATTCTTCGGTCAGGATGATATTGATCACATTCTGACCATTTATCCTGGCTTCTTGCTTTAAAAATCCCACCATTGAAAATACAAGCACATCATTGCTGCTCGCCGTAAGGACGTATTTCCCGTTGGCATCTGAATTTGCGCCCCTGGTGGTTCCCTTTATGGAGATACTTACTCCGGGAAGCGGTTGCCCTTTTTCGTCG
>Ga0206812_1013_pt1 | contig 60550 bp, 66 predicted proteins | sample Alteio_BWOrgCont_54_FD_152912 | JGI IMG/M metagenome (GOLD analysis project Ga0206812, IMG submission 152912) | Enriched cells from forest soil in Barre Woods Harvard Forest LTER site, Petersham, Massachusetts, United States -... | ecosystem: Environmental > Terrestrial > Soil > Temperate forest >... | reverse complement strand
TTCCATTTTCTGTTGTTGCAATTTTAAGAGCGCCCGAAGAAGTATCGCCTTTAACAGCAGGCTCGGCATAGGTAATTTCCAGTTCCACAAAGTTGGGTGTTTGCGCCATAATTGGTTCTTCACTTTCAAAGGAAACGATCACGCTCATTCCTTCCTTTAGGAATTTCACTGCCGGGCCGAAGAGTGCCTTGGGAATATTATGCTGATCAAAAGTGGTATTATCCATTATGACCATAAAATTGCCATCCTCGTACAAATATTGAAAATCGTTCGTTTCTACACGGCAAATCTCTACCTGCTCGTCGGTACCTAAACGGGCCTCAACAATTTTGCCGGTTTTAATATTACGGAACTTGTCAAGATAGAACGCCCCGCCTTTTCCCGGTGTACGATGCATTACTTCGGTAACGGTTACCAGTTCGCCGTTGAAGCGTAGTATGTTGCCCACTTTAATTTCGGATGCTTTTGCCATGAAGATATAATTATAAAATTTGAGCCCAAAGATAGATTAATTGATGATAAACCATCATCTAAAGTATAACGCACTGGTTCCGCACAAAAAGCCGGTAGCTATTAGTTAATGGTTTATGAAGCGTGAATTTTAAAGCAGGCGTTGCTGCTTTTAATCGTATAATTGTTAAAAGTTATTGTAACCCGGAAAACCCTATTAACGTTTAAACCCACAGATATAATCTTGATTTTCATTTCCCCCTAAAATCAAGTAATTAAACGCTTATTTACCTTTATCAAACAAAAAATCAAACAAAGAATCAAATGAAAAAATTAGCAATGCTGTTTATTGCAGTGATCATTGTTGGTCATGCTTTTGCGCAAAAGATCGATTACAAAAACAACATCCTTACCGTAGACGGTAAGGACATCGCGAAGGTTAACAAGATCAAAACAAATTTCGGTCTTACTGCCAATTTTGAACTTTACTCATTATCAGGCAAAAAGCTGATCATTGCCGTTCTGGCTACAGATTTTGTACCGCCTCAGGGTGACAATTCATTTTTTTATTATCGCTTTACATTTTTAACAGCGAACCAGGTGGCCGTTTTCCCGATATCAAGGTTAGGGGCCGAAAAATCATTCGCAAAGCTCATTGGTAATGCTAACATCATGGCTAATGATGATCTTGACGCTGGAAAGGTAACCGAGTTTATTGCCTATAAAAGTATGAACCCTCCGATTGCTGCTGATTATACAGTGGTGGGTCGCGATAGGGGCTGGCCGATAGAGTTGAAGGAAGATAAGTCGATTAATCAGAACCAAAAATTGATAGGTCGTTTTAAAGACGTGAGTGAGGGTACTGATGTTGATAGCTATCAATTTAGTTTGCCAAACGGTTTAACTGTAGTAAAAATAAGCTTTACAGGTGGCAACAACGCACAGAATTTTGAAGTATATACTGTAAAGGACAGTCAAAGACAAGTAGTGCGTATCCCTACAAAAGATAAGGTAATGATGGCTTCTACACCATCAGACCGGAATGAAATTGCATTGGGAAGAATTTTACAATGGATGGTAGCTAAAGGATATTTATAGTATTGGAGGCGTGAGGGCGATACCTTCTTCCGCACAAAAGCCGATAGCTATTAGTTATCGGCTTTTGTGCTTTACAGGTTTTGTATCGACTTGATTACAAAAAAACCAATGCAAATCATCTGAACTCTTTTTCCATTGGAAGCAATCTTCCTAATCAAATTACACCTTCTTTATAACGTAGATGTAATTTATTCTATAAAGTATATATGATTAATAGATTATTTAATAATTGCCTATTGATTATATCAACAATGAACGTAACTTTATACTCAACAAATAAAAATCAATCACAAATTTTTAATATTATGAGTTTAAGATTAGGCGATGCCGCCCCGAATTTTAAGGCAAAAACATCAAAAGGTGAAATAGACTTTTACGAGTATCTTGGCGATAGCTGGGGCGTATTATTTTCGCACCCGGCAGATTATACACCCGTATGTACCACTGAATTAGGTAAAACTGCATCCCTAAAAGATGAGTTTGATAAGCGCAATGTGAAAGTGATCGCCCTAAGCGTGGATTCAGTAGAATCGCATAAAGGATGGATCAATGATATCAATGAAACACAGAATGTTGAAGTGAATTTCCCGATTGTTGGCGACGAAAGCCGCGAGATAGCGCTGGCTTATGATATGATCCACCCCAATGCGTCATTGACAGCCACAGTACGTTCGTTGTTTATTATCGCACCTGATAAGACTATTAAGCTGATGATCACTTACCCTGCATCAACAGGCAGAAACTTCCAGGAAATACTGCGTGTGATCGATTCCTTGCAGCTTACAGCTAAATATAGCGTAGCTACACCGGCAGATTGGAAGGATGGAGAGGACGTTATTGTTGTCCCTGCAATTAAAACTGAAGATATTCCAGCTAAGTTTCCAAAGGGATTTACACAGATAAAACCTTATTTACGTACCACTCCGCAACCAAATAAATAATTTTATTTGTTATACAATAATTTTATATATTTGAAAAACGGGTTAATATTATAATGCTTTCTGATAATTAATACCAATTTTATTTCAGTTTGGCTTTAGTTTTTTAATCTTAATACAAAATTTATTAACAGGATAACAATATTATGAAAACTGGAAAAGTAAAATGGTTCAACACACAAAAAGGCTACGGTTTTATTGTAACCGATGATGGCAAAGATCTTTTTGTACATTTTAAAGATGTACAGGGAGGGGTAAATGCCATCAAGGACAACGATAACGTAGAATATGATGTGGAAGAAGGCAGAAAAGGATTACAGGCAGTAAACGTGAAAAAGGTATAAATCATTTATTCTGAATAAAAAGACCTCTGCAAAGTGTAGGGGTTTTTTTGTGCTCAAAAATTAACTTCCATTATTAATTCTATTAAATTAGCCAAACCAATTATAAACTTTATGACTGACACCGTTTCGGCAAAGGCAACGCGCAACATAGTTTTCCTTGTCATAGTTGCTTCCTTAGGCTATTTTGTGGATATATATGACCTTCTGGTCTTTTCCATTGTGCGTATGCCAAGCCTGCTGGCTATCGGCGTAAAGCCCGCTGAAGTAAAGGCTGTGGGTGTTACCATCATCAACTGGCAAATGTTTGGCTTGTTGATAGGTGGGTTGATTTGGGGGATAATAGGGGATAAATTAGGACGGATCAGGGTGCTTTTTGGGTCAATTTTGTTATACTCGATAGCCAATTTTGTAAATGGAAGGGTAACCAGTGTTGAGGAATACACTATTGTTCGTTTTATTGCAGGAATAGGCTTAGCCGGTGAATTGGGCGCTGGTATAACCTTAGTGACCGAGACCATGAAAACAACCCAAAGGGGTTATGGCACAATGATAATTTCTGTAATTGGCTTACTCGGCGCGGCCGCCGCAAATCTGGTAGCAAAAAGTCTGGATTGGCATTGGGCTTACTATGTTGGCGGAATATTAGGCATATTTCTGTTACTGTTACGTTTAGGAACATTTGAATCAGGTTTGTACAAGGACGTTGAAAAAAGTGAAATATCAAGAGGTAACTTCCTGATGTTGTTTACCAGTTTTAAACGCTTTATCAAATACCTGTACTGTATTTTGGTTGGTTCGGCCAATTGGTTTGTGGTGGGCATTCTCATCACGCTTTCTCCCGAGTTTGGGAAGGCCCTTGGCGCAAAAATTCCTTTAAGTGCCGGAGACGGTGTATTTTATTGTTATATCGGCATCGCTTTAGGCGGGTTGTGTTCGGGCTTATTTTCGCAAATTACACGCTCAAGGCGGCTTACCGTAGTTGTTTGGTTGGTTATTTCAGCAATAAGCGCCGTTTGTTATTTGCGTACTACAGGTATAACACCAACGCAATTCACGTGGCTAAGCCTTTTCCTGGGTTTTGGCGCAGGCTATTGGCCCATTTTTGTAACCATACCGGCGGAGCAATTCGGAACCAATATCCGTGCTACGGTTACTACCACGGTTCCTAACTTTATAAGGGCGTCATTGATACCTATTAATGCCGCATTCGCTGCTCTGTCGGTAAACCATGGTATGATCACCAGCGGTTACATCATGATGGGTATCTTGACCATTATCGCTTTATTCTCGGTGAGCCAGTTGAAAGAATCGTTTCATAAAGACCTGGATTATGTGGAGTAGAGTTGAATAAGTTGCTTGGGTTAAATGGTTGATTAAGTTATAAAATGGTCAGCACAGTCTAACTTATTCAACTTAATCCAACTAAATCAACTCAATCAACTAACTTTGCCCCGATGATCAGTAAGGAACAGATAGCCGCGGATTACCAGCAAATACAGGACGAAATATGCGCTGCACTTGAACTAACCGACGGCAACGCCCATTTTGAAGAAGAACTTTGGGAGCGCGAAGGCGGCGGCGGCGGCCGCACCCGGATCATACAAAACGGTAATATTTTTGAAAAGGGTGGGGTTAACTTTTCCGCAGTCCATGGTACTTTGCCGCACACGATGAAAAAGGCCCTCAATGTGGAGCAGGATGATTTTTTTGCTACCGGTGTATCGATCGTTATCCACCCCAATCACCCGATGGTGCCGATCATCCACATGAACATCCGGTATTTCGAGATGCCGTCCTCATTTTCATCAGATCAGCCGGTAAGATGGTTTGGTGGCGGGATAGACCTCACCCCGCATTATGTGATTGAGGATGACGCGCGTTTTTTTCATGGATATCTGAAATCAGTATGCGACCAGTTTTATCATGATTTTTATCACCGTTTCAAATTATGGGCAGATGATTATTTCTTTATTAAACACAGGGATGAAACCCGTGGCATAGGCGGCATCTTTTATGATCGTTTAACCGCTAATGAAGAACTAAGCTGGGAGCAAATATTGGAATTTTCAAAAGCTGTAGGCCGTTCATTTGTGCCGATCTATACGGAACTGGTTAAACGCAACCGAAATAAAGATTTTAACGAAGACCAACAGGCCTGGCAATATCAACGCCGAAGCCGGTACACCGAATTTAACCTGGTATATGACGCAGGTACGCGTTTCGGGCTCGAAACCAACGGACGTATCGAATCCATCCTGATGAGCCTGCCACCAACCGCAAAATGGGTGTATAACTATCATCCTGTGCCCGGCAGCGAAGAAGAGAAAACTTTATCTTTATTAAAAAAGGGGATCAATTGGGTATGATCAGGAAAGCGGTCCATATTATATTTTCATGTTTTTTTATTCTGCTTATCTCCTCGTTTGATAATCTGGGAACCCTAAAAGGCATCTGGAAGTTTCAGGGCGGTATTTATAACGGAAAAAAGGAAGGCGCTCCAACTGAATATACCCTGCAAAGGAAATATAACGACCAACACTATGAGGCTTTTGCACTGGAAAAAGGAAGTAAGCCTCTAAAATATGAAGCCGGCGATTATATCTTAAAAGGAGATACCTGTATTGAGACCGAAACCTATAGTAGTGAGCCCTCAAAACTGATAGGCATACCAGTATCTTACTTGTATTCCATTCGTAATGATACACTTACATTGAAAGCAACCCTACCAAGCGGGATGAGGGTTGAGGAATATTGGAAGCGGGCAAAATAAGCTTCAAAAAATCGTTGCGTCATTATCTCAATATCCATGGCTTTTATGTGAATAAATGTGCAGAATGTTCATAAAATCCTGCTGTAAAACGAAGTATTTTCTTAACTTCGCAGGTCGTTAAAAAACTCAAATTTTAACGGACAATTATAAGAGAAGATTCTACAAATAAAGAAAAATGGCTGACGGAACAGGAAACGACAATTCACAATCAGAAGACAGAATAATTCCAATAAATATTGATGAAGAAATGCGATCGGCCTACATTGATTATTCAATGTCGGTTATCGTTTCAAGGGCATTACCCGATGTCCGCGATGGTTTAAAACCGGTGCACAGGCGTGTTCTTTTCGGCATGCTCGATTTGGGTTTGAACAACAATAAACCTTACAAAAAATCAGCACGTATAGTCGGTGAGGTGATGGGTAAGTACCACCCGCACGGCGACTCGTCGGTGTATGATACCATGGTGCGTATGGCACAGGAGTGGAGCTTGCGGTATCCGCTGGTTGAAGGCCAGGGAAACTACGGCTCTATAGATGGTGATAACCCTGCGGCAATGCGTTATACAGAGGCAAGGCTGCAAAAGATTGCCGAAGAAATGCTGGCAGATATCAACAAGGATACAATTGATTTCCAGTTAAACTTTGACGATTCCTTACAGGAGCCAACCGTATTACCCGCAAAATTCCCCAACTTATTGGTGAATGGCGCATCAGGTATCGCGGTAGGTATGGCTACCAACATGGCGCCGCACAATTTGTCGGAAGTTATTGATGCTACCATAGCGTTGATGGATAACCGCCAGATAGAGGTGACGGAGCTGATGAAATACATCAAAGGCCCGGATTTCCCGACAGGGGGTATCATTTATGGTTACGAAGGGGCAAAAGATGCTTTTGAAACGGGCCGGGGACGTATAGTCCTAAGGGCACGTGCCGAAATAGAAGTTTATAATAACGACCGCGAACGTATCATCGTAAGCGAAATACCATACCAGGTAAATAAATCAACCATGATCGAGCGTACTGCCGAGTTGGTTAATGATAAAAAACTGGAAGGAATCACCGCTATTCGTGATGAATCCAACAGGGAAGGGATCCGCATTGTTTATGAAATAAAGCGTGATTCAAATGCGGCTATTGTACTTAATAACTTATACAAATATACTTCGCTGCAAACATCTTTCAGCGTAAACAACATCGCCCTGGTACATGGCAGGCCGATGATGTTGAACCTGAGGGACCTGATCCATCACTTTGTTGAGCACAGACTCGAAGTTATTGTTCGCCGAACCAGGTTTGAACTGGCCGAAGCAGAAAAACGAGCCCATATATTAGAAGGTTTGCTCATCGCGCTCGACCATTTGGACGAAGTGATCAAGTTGATACGGGCTTCGGATACTCCGGAAGCCGCCCGCGACGGGTTAATGACCCAATTCGCGCTGAGCGAAATACAGGCACGTGCTATCCTGGATATGACCTTAAGGCGTTTAACAGGACTTGAGCGTGATAAAATTAAAGCTGAATTTGCCGAACTGATGAAGCAAATAGAATATTACAAATCTATTTTGGCTGACGAAGGTTTGCGTATGCAGATCATCAGGGACGAACTGCTTGAAATAAAAGAAAAATACGGCGATGAGCGTAAAACCGAAATGGTGCATTCATCCGCTGAAATGAATACCGAGGACTTTATTGAGGATGAGGACGTTGTAATCACCATTTCGCGCGAAGGCTACATTAAACGCACGCCTTTAACTGAATATCGCAGACAGGGCAGGGGCGGTAAGGGAGCTATTGGCAGCAATAGCCGTGATGCTGATTTTATTGAGCATTTGTTGATCGCCTCAAACCACAATTACATGCTATTCTTTACCGAAGCCGGGCGTTGTTTCTGGCTGAGGGTATTTGAAATTCCGGAAGGTTCACGTACTTCAAAAGGACGTGCTATCCAGAATATCATCAATATCCCTAAAGAAGAGAACATCAAGGCTTATATCAAGCTGATCAGTTTGAAGGATAAAGAATACCTGGAGAACAATTTTATCATTATGTGTACCAAAAAGGGTACCATTAAAAAGACCTCGCTCGAAGCTTATTCACGCCCAAGGGCAAATGGTATCAACGCCATCAATATCAATGAAGGCGATATGCTGCTGGAAGCTAACTTAACAAGCGGCACCAGCGAAATTGTAATGGCCCTGAAATCAGGTCGCGCTATACGCTTTAATGAGGCTAAAGTAAGGCCGATGGGTCGTACAGCAACGGGTGTACGTGGTATCACATTGGAGGATGAGAACGATGAGGTGGTTGGCATGATCAGTATCGACAATCCTGAAACAACGGTATTGGTGGTTTCTGAAAAAGGTTATGGTAAACGTACCGACATTGACGATTACCGTGTAACCAACCGCGGCGGTAAAGGTGTTAAAACATTGAACGTAACTGATAAAACAGGAAAACTTGTTGCCATAAAAGGTGTTACTGATAATGAAGACCTGATGATCATTAACAAATCGGGTATCATTATACGCATAGCGATCAGTGAATTGAGAACGATGGGCAGAGCTACCCAGGGTGTAAGGTTGATAACCCTGAAAGGTGATGATGAGATCGCTTCAGTAGCAAAAATTGAACACGATGATTCTGAGGATGAGGAAGTGCAGGACGGTGGTGAAGGCACTGAAGATCAGGGTACAGAACCATCAACCGGCGAAGAAACTGAATAAAACAATATGGCTGGCCGTAAAGTAATATTACCGCTTCTTATATTATTATTTGCTGCAACTTATGCTTTTGGACAAACAGAAGAGTTAAAGAGTGTGGTTAATAACCTGGCTTTTTATAAACAGAAAAAAGACCTTAAGTATTTAAGCAATGCTAAAAAGTCTGTTGATAGTTTGATAAAAACCCATGCTGATTCTGCTGACGTACAGAAAAATGTATATAAGGCCGTTGTTTATTCAAGCATCGCCTATATCGACTCTTTAAACAGGCTTAAACAGCCGGCTAATTTTTTTGAAGAGGCCTGCAAGCACGTTGACCAGCTTTCAGCCAATAAAAAAATATATAAATACCAGGCCGAAATAGACTATTCCAAACGATGTCTCGCTAATGTGTATTTAAGGCAGGGGTTTGATTATATGCGCATTTCTGATTATAATAATGCCATAAGGGTTTTTAAAGATGCACAGAAATATGCACCCAATTTCAAAGAAATAAATGCTTACATCGCCTATGCAAACAACCGGATGGGAAACCTCACGGATGCTGCAAAATACTATACAGATATTCTTAAAACAGATTCTACAAAAGGCGAATATTACGAAGCCGCTTCAAACACTTATAAAGCGATAGGGGATACTTCAAAGGCTTTAAAAATTTTGCAGAAGGGCAGAAAACATTTACCTGGTGATAAGTATTTATTGATCGATGAAGCCAATATCTATAATAACAAAAGAGATTATAAAGCCCTGGAGCCCTTGTTACCTGAGTTACTTGATGAAAATACCATTAATTTTGATGTGGCGTTTATAGCAGCCAACTGTTATGATCATTTGAATCAATTTGATAAAGCCGAATCACTATATTTACGTGCTGTTGAGTTAAATAGCTCGGTATATGACCCTGTTTATAACTTAGGTGTCCTGTATTTTAAAGAAAGTATTTTAAAGCACGGCGAGGATAGTGGAAAAGAAGCAGCAAAAGCAGGACAATGGCTTGAAAAAGCAAATGAAATATCCCCCAATGATGTTAAATGCTTGCAGTTGTTGCAGTTAGTTTACACAAAAATGGGGGACAAAGATCAAATTGAGAGGATAGACAACAAATTAAAATTATTAACTAATCAATAAAACATGAAAATTAAACTTTTGATGGCGACCCTTTTGGGTTTAATTACAGTAACTGCTTTTGCACAAAAAAAGGAAGTTGATAACGCTCAAAGCGAATATAGCACCTATTCAACACTTGGTACAGCAAAAGCCACTGCGGTTTTGGCAGCTGCTAAACTTAAAAATGCTAAGGAATCCATCGATAAAGCTTCAGCAAATGCAAAAACTGCAACATTGCCCCAAACTTATGCGCTAAGGGCTGCTATTTATACCTCGCTGGCTGTAAGCGATACCGTAACCACCACAGCAACAGCAGATTTTGCCACCGCCAAGGAGGCTTTGCTAAAAGCAAAAGAAACGGATACAAAAAATGAAAACAAGAATCTTATAGATCATGCTTCACTTGAATTAGCTCAATATCACCTAAATATGGGGGTAAAGGAGTTTCAGGATAAAAAGTATGATGAAGCTTACAAATCATTTGATGCTGCCCGGCAGATCATACCTGATGATACCACAGCGATCATAAATACAGCTATAGCTGCCACAAATGCAAAAAATTATCCGGCGTCCATAGCAAATTATAATAAACTGCTCACTACAAATTACTCCAAAAAACTGGATGTATATAATGACTTACCAACTTTATATATGGCCAACAAAGATACTGCCGGTGCAATAAAATCAGTTGACGAGGCTTTGGTAAAATATCCAAACAATGCAGATCTGCGTAAAACAGAAATAATAATCAGCCTGCAATCAGGTCAGCAAAATAATTTGATAGCTAAAATAGAGGCAGCTATCAAAAACGAACCGGATAACAAATCTTTATATTACTACGAAGGCTTAACCTATTCGCAAATAGCTGAAGCCGCAAGTAAAGACTTAAAGAAAGCTCAAAAAGCTGCTTCTAAAGCACCGGCAAAACCAGGGGTAAAACCGGCGGTTGACCCACAAATTGCTAAACTGCAACAAGCCAAAGCAGATAATTTCAGTAAATCTGCCGAACAGTATAAAAAAGCCATAGCAATAGACCCTAATTATTTTGAGGCCAATTTGAATTTAGGATATGTGACTATTGCACCTGCAATTGATAATTATAATGAGGCGCAGCAATTGCCAGTAAATAAGGTAAAGGAATATAATGCAGCTATGGCTAATGTGAATGCTCAGTTTGATGTTGCAAAACCTTATTTATTAAAAGCAGTTGAACTGAATCCAAAATCTTCAGATGCTTTAACAAATTTGAAATCATACTATCTTGGTAAAAAAGATACTGAAAATGCTAATGCTGTTCAAAAGAAATTGGATGCATTACATTAATAGAGTAGAAGCCTAACGAAAAGCCTGCAGAAAAATGCAGGCTTTTAAATCTCCTTATTACTGGTCATTATACCCGTTAGACAGTTAATACCGATTGTCTTTTTTCCGGGATAATTGACCGTTATGCCTACATCTTTCAAAAGCACTTCTATCTCTAAAAGTGCGCGCGATGCTAAACTATTAGCAATTCTTCAACTTCTTAATGGCCTCAATGTAGGTGATGCTACCAATATATTAGAGTTAGCTAAAGACCGCGTACTATGGCAATCAGTCGTTAGGCTGTCTTTTAATGATGGCAATGTAAACAACACAGAGTTTCCCGTTAATGACGTGTAAGGTACGGCTATTGGGGTCAATCGTGTATTCGTTAAAGAATGTTTGCTTGCCCCCCTCTAATTCTTCTTTTACTAATTCATCTATATCAACATAATCAGAATATAATTCATCTGTTTCAAGTTTAGCCGGAAGATCAATAGCTTTTACCACAACAACATAGTTTTTTTTCATCATCTTTTTTCTTTTAAAATAACCTTTAATCATGAAATATACCATCAACCAGTTCCGCAAGCAATACCCGTCAGATGATGTGTGTTTAGACATGTTGTTTAAACTGCGGTATGAGAAAATACCCTGCTGCCGTTGCTGTAGTCAGGCGACAACGTTTAAAAGGATTGTTGGACGTAGGGCTTATCAATGTAGTGACAAGGATTGCCAGTATCAACTTTACCCAACTGCCGGGACTGTGTTTGACCATACACGCACTTCGTTAGTTGATTGGTTCTACGTTATTTATCTGATGGCCTCAACCCGTAACGGTGTATCCGCTAAAGAGATTGAAAGACAGTTAGGCGTTACCTATAAAACCGCTTGGCGTATGGGTCACCAAATACGCTTGCTTATGGCTAACGGTGGATTAGGTAATATGCTTACCGGGACGGTTGAAGTAGACGAGTCTTATATCGGTGGCGAACCTAAAAACCGACACGCTAAAAAACGGGATGGCAAGTTAGGACGCGGTATCAGTAAACAACCTATCGTTACCATCGTGCAACGTGGCGGGGCGGTTAGAACGTTTGTAGTTGATAACGTTGGCTCCGGCAATATGTATAGGCTTATTACGGAAAACGTAGAGAAAGGCTCACGGCTTATAACTGATGGCTTTACCTCTTACAAATGGGTTGGTATGCAATACGACCACGTACCAGTTAAACACAATAACGATAAGATAACCGTAGGCGACAAGCACACTAACACCGTAGAGGGATTTTTTAGCCATTTGAAACGCACCATAAGCGGAACGCATATCCACGTTAGTGCTAAACACTTGCAGAAATACGCGGATGAATGCTCTTTCCGCTATTCTCACAAAGGCCAGGGACAACTTATGTTTCATACTATCTTAAAACAAGCGGTGTTATGAAGCGCAATATTACCTCTTAGTCATCCACGAATAATAGATAATTACCGCGACTATCAACGCGGCAATCACTGAAATTAATACTCCTTTTATCCACTCATTATTTAATAAGACAATGCACTTTTTACACAATCTTCTAAATACCGAAGTACCGGCTTGGTTCGTGTTTATTTGGGTATTCTTGTCCGCTTTTTGTGGTGTTTTTATCGGCAGTCGTTCCCTTAAAAAATCATCGTAATCGCGCTCTGATTTTATCAGTATTAACCCCTCTTTGGTTAAGGCGTATCTATTGCCCTTGTGATAAATAAGCCCCATTTCTTCGGCTTCTATGACCACTGGATTATTATAGTTATTCATATAATAAAACTCTTGGTCAGTATATAACTGATACAATAGGGCTGTTATTTGCTCATTCCCTGCCACGCTATTATTTTGCGTTAGCTTCTTTCTTGATCGGCTGCGCTGCCAATGTCAGGATTTTCATAAAGTCCTCTTTATGGTTTGGATTGTTCGCTTTCGGTGGCTTTGGCTTACTATCTTTTTTCTTGCTCATAAAGTAAATGTATGGATTAATTTTTAATCTATAATCCCGGTAAATATTGCATATTTGAGTATGAATTGGGAACAATCACAAATAATGGTAGCAAACTATCGGCACTTAGAAAAAAGCATCTACAAGGGCAAGGAAATAACCTACATTACAGCCATACCAATAGGTAAAGGAATGTTAGCAAGTGCAATAAGGGCATTAAAAGAGGGGATTGATTTAGGCTTATTTAACAAAGCATACGAGGATGGAGAGTTTGAGGTAGTTGCGTGGCTTAATTATAAAGAGGGACAAAAAGACGGTGAAATCGAAGTAGTCAGTCTTGTAGACATCCTGAACGATAAATAAGTAAGAACTTCATATACTTAGCATTACTAAAAGTATTCGCGGCCAGTTCCTTTTCATTGGTAATCACATCGACCTCGCAACAGTCGGGTAATAAAGAAAGGGTGTCATTTATCATCTTGTCAATGTTAATCTCCAACTCTCTTAAGCGTGCCTTAATCTCTGACTTGCTACTTAGCTTTTCTTCGCTTTCTGCTTCTAACTGTCTGTATGGGATATGTGCCTTATTACTTAACATAATATTAATTATGAGATAAATATTAACTATTCTTACAAGGACTTTGAATATGGTCGATTGGATTAACCTTCCTTATTTTATGTTAACGAATGTTAACAGATAATTGCTTATTGATATTGCTGAACTACTTTAGATTATCAATTAGACATCCATGAAAAAGAAACTGAAAATTGTTTTTTTATTAATCGCATTATCATTGAATGGAATCATTGCGTTCCAGGTTTACTGGAGTATTAATGCTTATCATGTTAATAAAAACAAATTTGATGCTGATATCGATATTGCCATGCAAAAAGCAATGGACGATTGCAAAAAGGATTATTTTGATTCGATACGGGTTGTTTTGGTTAGGCGTCTTTCTGATACAGCCGTTAAGATCAAAATTGATACCCTGCATGAAGCTGACACCATCAATGTTTTGTTAAAATTCCATTTCTCGGATAGATATACCGGCAAAATTGACCCACCGTTTAATATAACAATACCTCAATTAAACGTTTACCGGGCAAAAATAAATCATCCGGCCACATTGCCTGAGCTGCTGACCGAAACATCGTTTTACGTACCCAATTTAATGCAACAATTTACAATGGTGTTGGGGATGCATGACATACACGCATATCCAAAGCAATTTGCTGTCTTCCAGGCTTATAACAATACACATATTATTGTGCCGGAGGATACGATGTTGAAATTCGACCGTGGTATGGATAACTCTATATACGGGTTCCCAAAAAACTTCCGTCAGGCGGATAGTCTTAAACTGAGCAACTACTTAAAAAAAGAGCTGGAAAAAATTCATATCAACTCGCTCTTTTCATTGAATTTCTCTACTAAAACCACTACACCAAATAAATTAAATGCCCATTACAGTGAAACAGGCGAATACAGTTATAAATACCATGGTTTTAAGGTGTTTAATATTATAGGTCCCGAATTTTTTGCAAGGGCTGTATTTATGAACCCGCAGCATGCTGTACTCAAAAGCATGGCTATTACGCTGCTCCTTTCGGTTTTACTGGTGATATTGACCATTTATTGTTTCTTTTATATCATAAAAACATTCCGCGAACAACGGAAACTGGCAGAGTTAAAAGACGATTTTATCAATAACATGACCCATGAGTTAAAAACCCCTATCGCTGTTATCAGTGTTGCGATTGAGGGTTTGGAAAAATTCAATGCTTTAAATGATCCTGAAAAAACGCAGCGCTATTTACAAACATCCAGAAATGAACTTAACCGTTTAAACGACCTTGTGACAAAAGTGCTCAATGTGGCTGCCTATGAAAACAAGGAAATTGATCTGGTAAAAGAGCCCATAACTATTGATGAGATCATAAATGAGGTGATCGCTTCCGAAAAAGTAAAATCAGACAAAAAAGTAAGCTTTACTTACACCAATAAGGATAATATCAAGACTATTAACGCTGATAAACTGCATTTCAGAAACGTGTTGGTAAATTTGGTTGATAACGCCGTTAAGTATGCTAAAGAGCCAGTAGATGTGGTTATTACCTGTTACCTATCAGGCAACCAGGTTTGTTTTTCTGTTAAAGATAGCGGGCCGGGTATCCCTGCGGCGCATTTAGGGCAGATATTTGATAAGTTTTACCGGGTGCCAACCGGCAATCTTCATAATGTAAAAGGCACGGGGCTGGGCTTAAGCTATGTAAAATATATTGTTGAGGCCCATGGCGGTAATGTTACTGCAAAAAGCGAAATTAATACCGGCAGCGAGTTTATTGTTTGCCTACCTTTAAACAATGGATAAAATAACCGTTTTATTGGCCGAGGACGAACTGGCCCTAGCACACATCGTACGCGAAAGCCTCGAACAGCGTGATTTTAAAGTGATCTTATGTGCCGATGGCGAGCAGGCTTATCAGCAATATTTAAAACAAAAGCCGGATATTTTGGCGTTGGATGTGATGATGCCAAAAATGGACGGGTTTGAATTAGCAAAAAAAATACGCGAAAAAGACCAAACCATACCTATCATTTTTTTAACAGCCCGGTCACAGCCAAAAGATGTTGTGGCCGGGTTTGAAATTGGTGCGAATGACTATTTAAAAAAGCCCTTCAGCGTGGAGGAGCTGATCGTAAGGATAAAGGTATTATTGAGCAGTAACCGTATGCTGACCGATCATTCCCTCAAAATTAAACCCGATAACGAGACCTTCCATATTGGAGACTTGGTTTTCAGCGGGACGAAAAACACGATCCAGCATGGTATAAATGCCTGGCCCATCACCTCGCGCGAAAGTGATATCCTTAAACTATTGTGCCGTAACCAGCAGCAGGTTTTGCAGCGGGATATCCTGCTTAAAAAGGTATGGGGTGATGATAGTTTTTTCAACGCCCGCAGCCTCGATGTATTTATAACCAAATTGCGCAATCACTTAAAAGCCGATCCTAACGTACAGATCATCAATATACGGGGTGTTGGTTATAAATTGGTATGGTAAAATATTCTTATTCTTTTCTATAACGATTATCCATAATTTTCAGATATTTAACCATCATGTTGGTATCTGAAAATGTTTTGAAATGGGCGCTGCGTTTTTATCCCCCCCTACTCTTTCAACGTATTTGGGTGATCCGGTTTGAGAAAGGTTTCCGGGGAGTAAAAGTGAAGGTAAATAAGAGCCTGCTCAATAATAATTATAACAACTCGATTTTTGGGGGCACCATTTTCGCGTCAGCTGATCCTTTCTATCCCCTGCTCTTTCACCAAGTACTCACACATAAAGGTTATAAAGTAAGAGTATGGCTCAAATCGGCAGAAATAAATTACATTAAGCCCGGCAGAACAGACCTATTTTTCCATATTAATATCACAGAAGAGGATATTCAGGAGGTTGAGCAGACGTTGAATACTGGTGGCAAGCATGTAAAGGCCTACCCTATTGAAATGTATAGTAAAGATGGCGAGCAATGCGTGACTGTTAGCTGCCATGTTTATATTCGTAATCTTATTCACACCGAAACAAACAATACCGTAGCGATCTGATATGAAAACAATAATGAATGACAATCATTTCTTTGAAAAGGGATATGTTATATCGACAGATAGAACTTTGATCAACTTTGATGCAGTTCATTATTATCTCGACAAAGAATCATACTGGTCTGCAGGAATACCTGCTGAAAGGCTGCTAAATGCCATTGAAAACTCAATGTGTTTTGGTATATATAAGCAAAACAAACAGGCCGGATTTGCCCGTGTAGTTACAGATAAGGCTACTTTTGCTTATATTTGTGATGTATTTGTATTGCCGGAGCACCGGCGCCTGGGCCTTTCAAAGTGGCTGATACAAACGATAAAACAACATCCCGAACTTCAGGGTTTAAGGAGATGGACACTGGCAACTGCTGATGCGCATGGTCTATATCAACAATTCGGTTTTAAAACGATAAACCGGCCCGAAAGATGGATGGAAATTTTTACACCTTACACTATATAAAATAAAAGATCAGGGATGAGAGCAGCGAATATCAAAAAGCTAATTTTTGACGGCGAGGGTGTAACGGTTGATTTTAAAAAAACAATTACTAGTTGCGAGAAGATAGCCAAAACCATGGTATCATTCGCCAATAATAAAGGCGGGAGGTTACTTATCGGTGTGGCTGATGACGGTACCATAAAAGGGGTAAAATCAGAAGACGAGGAGCGTTACATGATCACCAAAGCGGCCCAGCTATATGCCAAACCTGCTTTGGAGCCTGTTTTTGAAGAGGTTTATGTAGACGATAAACTGGTTTTGGTAGTTGATATTGAAGAAAGCACCATCAAACCGCATTACTCATTAGCTGAAGATGGAAAATGGTGGGTTTATGTGCGGGTAAAGGATAAAAGCGTACTGGCCAGTAAAATTGTGGTCGACGTGCTAAAGCGCTCTTATGATACAAAAGGCGTACTGATAGAGTACTCGATTAAAGAAAAGGCTTTACTCGAATATCTTGAAAAGATGAACCGCATCAGCATTAAAGAATATTGCGATTTATTGAAGCTGAGCCGCCGTAATGCGCAGCGTATCCTGGTTAATATGGTGCTATCTGGGGTGATCCGTGTACATACAACCGAAAAGGAAGAATATTATACAGCCGCCTGATTAAGCAAGTCGAAAGTTCAAAGTCATAAGTAAGGCAACAAGACGAAATTAGACTTAAAACTCAGAACTCAAGACTTAGGACTCAAAAATGAAAGCCCTTTATCAAAAATACCGTCCCTATTATAAGGATAGCCTGTGGCTTGCAATACCGGTTGTGATATCTCAATTGGGCCACACGTTGGTACAAACTGCCGATAGTATTATCGTAGGGCACTTTGCAGGTACCATATCCCTGGCCGCAGTGGCACTCGTCAACAGCATTTTTGTAATTGCTTTGGTAATTGGCTTAGGTATCTCTTATGGCATCACTCCCTTGATAGCGCAACACAATGGCCGTAATGAGCATGATGAATGTGGACAATTACTTTCTAATAGTTTACTGATCAACTCCATTACAGGCGTGGTTTTATTTGTACTGGTAAGTTTTGGGGCGATGCAGCTGATTGGGCATTTGGATCAGTCAGCAGAAGTAGTCGGACAGGCCAAACCTTATTTGTTCCTGATGGGTATGTCGCTTATCCCCCTACTAATATTTAACACCTTCAAACAATTTGCAGAGGGATTAGGCTTTACCAAACAGGCCATGCTGATATCCATTTGGGGTAATGTATTGAATGTGTGCCTGGGGATAACGTTTGTTAAAGGATTATTTGGTATCAGCCCAATGGGTATCAAAGGTGTTGGATACAGTACCCTGATAGACCGCTGTACGATGGCTATTGTGATGAGCCTGTACGTTTTCAGATCAAAATATTTCCGTACTTACCTCCGCAATTTTGCGGTCAGAAATATCGACAAAGTACGTAGCCTGAAAATATTGAAGATCGGTGCACCGGTGGCAATGCAATATACTTTTGAGATAAGCGCGTTTAGTGGTGCCGCTATATTGATCGGCACTATAAGCCCTATTGCACAGGCAGCCCACCAGGTAGCCATAAGCCTGGCCGCGTTAACCTATATGGCTGCAAGCGGGGTATCAGCAGCGGCGGCTATAAAATCCGGTAATTTTTTCGGGGCTAAGCGGCACCAGGAGTTACGGTTGTCGGCCATATCAAACTATCACATTGTTATAGTTTTTATGGCGATTACGGCCATCATATTTACTTTAGGTAATCATTTACTACCGTGGATATATACTTCAGACAATCGTGTGATAATCATTGCAGCACAGTTACTTATCATAGCTGCATTCTTCCAGCTGTTTGATGGAACACAGGTAGTTGGCCTCGGTGTGCTGCGGGGAATGGGCGATGTGAATGTTCCCACACTGATCACTTTTATCGCCTATTGGATCGTTGGTTTGCCGGTCGGTTATTTTTTAGGCATCCGTTTTAATATGGGGGTGGAAGGTGTTTGGTATGGCTTGGTATTGGGATTGCTTGTAGCCTCTCTCCTGCTATTTATCCGTTTCCAGTTCATCAGCCGTAAGCATCAGTATAAAACACCTGTAATTATTGCGCAAGACTAAAAGTACAGGTCGTGCGCCAGTCGGAAGGTATTGCAATGCGCCTCGACAATGTCTTTGATATCGGTCGAATACCCTCCCCCCATGCTTACTTGCACCGGGATCTGGTTTTTGATACATTGCTCTAATACAAACCTGTCACGTTCTTTGCAGCCTTCTTTGCTCAGGGATAGTTTTCCTAACTTATCCGTCGCGAGCACATCAACTCCTGCCATGTAGAACACAAAATCAGTTTTTTGCTGATCGATCAATTGTGGTAAGGCCCGCTTTAATATATTCATGTATTCATTATCACCCGTGCCGTCTGGTAATGGAATATCAAGATCAGAGCTTTCCTTACGATAAGGAAAATTATTGGCCCCATGCATGGAAAAGGTAAACACCCTGGGTTCATTTTCAAATATCTGTGCGGTGCCATTGCCCTGGTGCACATCTAAATCTATAATTAAGATAGAGTTTGCTAATTTCTTATTTAGCAGATAATTAGCTGCTATGGCTTGATCATTCAATAAACAAAACCCTTCGCCCCAGTTGGTGCCTGCATGGTGCGTACCACCGGCTACATTAAAGGCAATGCCATTATCAAAAGCAAAATGACAGCCATCGATTGTGCCTTTCGCGATACATATCTCGCGCTCCACTAATTGCGCAGATAAGGGGAATCCTGTGCGGCGTTGTTCTTTGGGTGGTAATATCAGATCGCGTAATTGATGCCAGTAGGTTTCATCATGAGTCCACAGGATTATTTCTTCTTCTAATAGTTCGGGCGAAAACAGGTTATCTGCAGTGATTATACCTTCATGAATTAATTGAGCAGGTATCAGCTCATATTTGAGCATGGGAAAACGATGGCCTTCGGGCAAAGGATGCGCATAAACTGGATCGTAAGCTATCTTCAGCATAAAAACTATATCGCGCCAGCCAAATGCTTCGCGGCCTCATATACGTCCTTAAATGAGTTATAAAGAGGCACGGGGCTCAGCCTGATCACATCCGGTTCGCGCCAGTCGCCGATTACGCCATGTTGTGCGAGGTAATTAAAGATCGCTTTGCCATCGCGTTTACAAACGATCGATAACTGACAACCGCGTGCATTGAGGTCTGAAGGTGTTATAATGGTAAATAATTCTTCACCTTGTTTTCGGTTGATCTCCTTTATTAAATATTCAAGATAACCGGTCAAAAAAAGACTTTTAGCGCGAAGCTTACCCAGACCACCAGCCTTCTGAAAAATATCCAAAGCTGCCTTGTGAACAGCCATCAGCAATATAGGACTTGTGCTCACCTGCCAGCCCTCCGCTCCTTTTGCGGGATCAAATCCCGGCGCCATTAAAAAACGCTTATCGGGTCTGTAGCCCCACCAACCAGCAAAACGTTTCAATTCCTTATTATCAAAATGCTTTTCATGAACAAATATCCCGCTGATACCACCTGGTCCCGAATTCATATATTTGTAAGAGCACCAACAGGCAAAATCAACTTTCCAATTATGTAACTCCAAAGGTACATTACCAGCTGCGTGCGCCAAATCGAAGCCCGCATAAACATTCGCTTCATGAGCAGCTTCAGTAATTGCTTCAATATCGAAAAACTGCCCTGTATAATAATTGACCCCACTGAAAAGCACCAGGGCCAACTCATCTGCATTTTGTTCAATCGCCGAAATGATATCTTCTGTTCTTAAAGTAAGCTCACCTTCCCGTGGAAATAGTTCAATAACCGCATTTTTAGGGTCAAATCCATGGAAGTTTACCTGGCTTTCAATCGCATATTGATCTGATGGAAAAGCACCGCCTTCCATCAGTATTTTATATTTTTTAGTTGTTGGCTTATAGAAACTTACGAGTAATAAATGAAGGTTTACTGTAAGTGAATTCATTACCGTAATTTCCTCAATTTTGGCACCGCCAAGGTTTGATAATGGCTGCTTAAGCTGATGATGAAATTGCAGCCAGGGATCATCTCCATGGAACCAGCCTTCAACCGCCAGTTCTTTCCAACTGGTTAATTGCGAGGCTATATATTTCACCGCCGATTTGGGTTGAAGCCCCAAAGAGTTACCGCAAAGATAGATCGCATCCCTGCCTTCATGCTGGGGTATCAAAAACTCAGCTCGAAAAGCTTTTAACTCATCCTGCGCATCAAGGCTATCGGCAAATTCTGGTGTATCCTGGTAAATCATCTGTCAATATTACAAAAAGTAGAGACGCAATACCTTGCGTCTGAGGAATTATTTATTGGGCTTGCTCACGTATTTATTCCCTTTAACATAAAAACGGTAGGGCAATAAGGCATCCTGCCCGGCATAAGCCACTCCTACACGCGGAACGGCGGCTATCTCCTCATCATTGAAACTCAGCCCCCTGTCCTCTATCCATAAGGTATCGCTTTGCAGACTGATGCCATTTAGTTTACGGTCTATTCCCAATGCTTTGGCAACCGAACCAGGGCCCGAAGTTATATTTGGTTTAACCACCGGCATATTGCGGCGCGCTTGCATAATATCAATCCCCGTTGTCGGCTCAATGGCACGTATTAGAATGGCGTGCGGCTGGCCCTCTACAGAAGTAACCACATTCAGCATTTCGTGAATGCCGTAACATAAGTAGATATAAGCAATTCCGCCTTCTTCAAACATGGTTTGTGTTCGTGGAGTTTTACGATTGCCATAAGCATGTGATGCCTTATCTATTATGCCATTATATGCTTCTGATTCAACAATATATCCACCAGTAAGTAAACCATTAATACAAGTAAATAAATACTTACCTATCAGACTTTTGCTGATAGCTACAACGTCAGAACCGAGATAAAATGAGTGAGGGAGCTTCAATTTATAAAATGTTTTTTAGCCAGGTATTGATCTCTTTTGCTTTATCAAATATCATGATATGCGTACCGCCTTTAACAATCATAGCGTCTTTTATTCTTCGATAAGGAAACACACGATCTTTATCTCCGATGGTATGATAAACGTTTTTTGGGACAATATGATTATCCCATTGCAATATAGCATCAAGTGCCCATTGCATAAATATGGGCGATGTGTTTCTCAGCATACTTTTAAATAGTTGCTGATCTTCTTCTGACATGCTGCCAAATGCGTATTCGATCAGAAATTCGAGAGAAGTTAGCTTTTTTTGAGGTATAAGATGATGCAGTTTTGAAAGTCTGAAAAAGCTGAAATACCGGGGAGCTTCATCTGCAGTTTTAATGCTTGAAATAAGGATAACTTTATCCAGTTCGATCTTTTTAGCTATTTCAATACCTATCATCCCACCTAACGAGTTGCCGATAACAATAGATTGTGGGGGTATTTGATAATGTTCAATAAGCTTTTGAGCATAAGAAGCTAAGGTATCAGTGCCTTCTGGTTCGATCCATTCAACATTTACTACGTCATGACCTTGCAGGTCAATGTGTTGATATATCCTGTGATCGGCACCTAAGCCGGGTATTAAGAATATTTTGCTCATTAAAACTTCAATAGTTTAATGATCTGCTCCAAATACTTAGCATCGGTTTCATCAAACTGATTCAGTTCCTCGCTATCCACATCAAGCACGCCGACTACTTCGTCCTTTTTGAAAATCGGGATAACTATTTCTGAGCGCGAAGCTGAACTGCACGCAATATGACCCGGAAAAGCATCCACATCAGGGACGATCAATGTTTTTGCCTGTTCCCAGGCTACACCGCAAACGCCCTTTCCTTTAGCTATACGTGTGCATGCAACAGGGCCCTGGAATGGACCCAAAACTAATTCATTATTCTTTACCAGGTAAAAGCCTACCCAAAACCATTTGAATTGCTCTTTAAGCGCCGCAGCCACATTTGCAAGGTTTGCAACCAGATCGGTTTCACCGTGAAGCAAAGCATCTATTTGGGGTATGAGTGACTGGTATTGCTCCTGTTTATTGGTTGAGTGGATGATTGTCAGATCTTCGGCCATATAACAAAGGTAATCAGGAGGCTTTGAAATAAAATAACTTAAATCTCATATTTAATCTTTTATTTCGTCCTGATGATCAAACCTCACCCAAACCCTCTCCGGAGGAGAGGACTTAAAAAATAAAGTAAAATGAGAATTATTGCCGAACTACCACACCCCGATTTTAAAATATCGATCCTGAACATGAACCAGAAATACATCGTCAAGATCGAGCAGGATACTTTGGAACAGAGTTACAAGCTATCGGAAATGGATCTGACCGATGGCGTGAACAGCGTATTTGAAGTGCTTGATGAAGCGTTTTTAAAAACCGTTTCGGCTCGTTTTAAGGAAATGCGCAAAGATTATATGGATGCCTATTATCGATACAACTATTAATAAAGTTGATCTATATAAATAACTGTATTGCAGATCATTACATTTAATTAAATCACACAGCCAAATTTTATTTGGCGCTAATTAGCTATAACACATGAACTCAAATTGAATTTATATTAAATTATTAGTTTAATACAATTAAGTTAATTTATTGATATATAATTATTTATAAATTATAAAATGCTTGAACAAAATTATATTTGGCCTGTAAATTTCGCCTAAAAAGACCCGATTTAGGCTATTTGGCCAGTAAATCGCAATACCAAAACCCCGCCCTCTTTTCGGGAGCTGATGAGAAACAAGTATCATTCAAATCTTTCGGCGCGTTATATTCTTTAAACACCTTCTCTCCCGTTTTGTAAGCTATCTCCTCTTTAAAAATTGGCCCCTTAAAAGCGAAGGTATGGAACTCGCCGTTCTCTCCGCATACATCCACATCTTCCGGTAAAGCCATGATCAGTTCCTCAGTGATCTCCTTCCCTACTATACGCTCTAATCGTTCTTGCGTACAAGCGATCACCGTCCCGAATCCCAGTTCCAGGAATTCGTTGATCAATTCATTGGTATCTCTTTTCCATAATGGATAAATACCTGCCATCCCAGCCTCCGCCAAACGCGCATCGCGGTAATCTTTCAGATCCTGCAGAAAGATGTCACCGAATATGGAATGAGTAATCCCTTCTGCTCTAAAATGCTCCATAGTAGTGCGCATTATCGCGTCATATTCGGCCATACCCGGCATTTCGGGCAAACGTACCTGGTATAATGGTATGCCTATGCTTTCAGCCTGTTTGATCAGCAATTCGGTACGTACGCCATGCATGGATATACGGTCGACCGCATCATTGATGGTGGTTACCAAATATTTAATATCAAGGTCGGGGTTTTGCAGGCAGTGGTACAGGGCCAGCGCGCTGTCTTTACCTCCGCTCCAGTTAAATATGCATTTCATTTAATTATTGATTTAGTGAATTACTGAATTATTGATTGTTTTTGTCTGAGCCATAATTTATCGAATTGAAAGATTCATTTGATTATTATAATAGTATTCAATAAATCAATCCTTCAATAATTCATTAATTAATAAGGGTATGCCTACAGTGGCCTTTTCTTCTATCTTAATGAAATTATCAGATGGCAGATAAGGAATTTTAGGGTCTATGATGTATTTAGGTACGCTGCGGCCTATATAGTTGATCAACCCAGCAGCCGGGTAAACAGCCAGTGACGAGCCTACGAGAATAAACAGCTCAGCAGTGGTACAAATACGTGCCGCTTCTTCTATCATCGGTACAGCTTCGCCAAACCAAACTACATGCGCCCTTAATTGCGATCCTAACTCGCATAGCTCACCCATCTTTAACTCCCATCCATCAATTGGATAAGTGAGGTTTGGGTTTTTACTGCTTTGCGACCGGGTAATAATACCATGCAGGTGGATCACATCAGTTGAACCCGCCCTTTCGTGCAGGTCATCAATGTTTTGGGTGATAATGGTCACCTTATATTTTTCTTCGAGTTTGGCTAATGCATAATGCGCATCATTGGGTTTGGCTTCCAACACCGCTTTCCGCCGCATATTGTAAAACTCCTGTACCAGCACCGGGTTCCAGTCCCACGCCTCGGGAGTGGCTACATCGGCTATGTTGTAGCCTTCCCAAAGGCCATCGCTGTCCCTGAAGGTCTTTAAACCGCTCTCAGCGCTTATGCCAGCACCGGTTAATACTACGATGTGTTTCATTATGATTACTATTCAACAAAAAAAGCGACCTGCCATTGGCCGATCGCTTTTTCAAATCTTTATTTATCTGATTAAACAGCCACTTCCCTGTTCGTACGTAAAAAGGTGTACTTGCTTTTGGCCAGTTCAAAACCTCCGAATAATATCGCACAGAAAACGATATCACCAAAAAGCATATTCTTTTCAAACGGTATCGCAGCGGTCAATGACTGCATATAACCTGAAAATGTATGCGGATACAGTGTTCCAAAAAGAGGAATATCAGTTAATAACCAGTGTAAAACAACGCCCAGTAATGAAACTGCAAAAACATTCAATACATTGGCCTTTTTGATCAGGCTGCCAATAAAAACCATCAGCAGGAAAAATACATAAACCATGATCGAACTTTTATCCATAATTTCCCAATGCCCACTGTAAAGGTGATTAAGAAACAGGTCGCTCACAAAAAGAACCAATAGTGGCACCAGGTAGGCCTTCCATTTATCAGTAAAATACGCTCCACCAAATAAAGCAATAGCCCCAACCGGGTTAAAATTGCTTAAAACGTAAGGATAATTATAAGCAAAAAGGCGAAACGCGCCGGCAGCAACTATCATTAAGATGAGTACTGCGTTGCGGGTGTTTATTTTTTGTAGTGTCATGATCTAATTTATGCAGTAAAATTACTGATTTATCCCTTTAAATAAAACTCTTAATTGATCTGATATTTTAAACCGGCCATAAAGTTAAATCCACGGGTATTATAGCCCAGCCAATCGGTGTATTTGGCGTCGAATATGTTTTTAAAATCACCAAATACTAGCAGTTTTGGGCAGGCCTGCCATTGCAGATGCGCATCAACCAGGTTATAATGTTTTAAAGTAACAGTTGATGCTGCAAATGTGACAGGGTCAAATTTGGTATCACCCCTATCGCCGGTATATTTATAATTTAGGCCGACAGATACGGTTTTGATAACCTGGTAGCTAAAATTAGCGCCATACGTATTACTTGGCCTGCGGAGTAAGCCATTTGTAACCGCTCCATTTTCATCGGTCAGCCTGCCTGTTACATAAGCCGCATAAGCGGAAGCTGCAAATTTATCAAGGTTTAATTTAAGTTCGCTTTCAAACCCTTTGTCGCTTTGTGATGATCCGTTTTCGTAAACGCCATATGGAAAGGATGACTCATCCTTAAAGTAAATTACCTGCTTGGTATTATACTTGTAAAATACCGTATTAAATGAAAGCATGTTTTTAATCAGTTCCCAATCAAAGCCTGCTTCATAGGAGGTTGTTGTTTCGGGTTTTAAACCGATGTTTCCATAAGGCGAGAACAACTGATACAAGGTAGGCGACTTAAATGCAGAAGCGATCGTACCGAATATTTTAAACTGATCTGCCAAAAGTACCGACGGGTTAATGGTATAAGTAAAATTACTGCCGTATTTACTATCGTGATTATAGCGGCCACCCACTTCCATGTGAAATATCCCCGATTTCAGAAACAATGAAGTATAAACGCTGGCTATGCTATTGTGCGCCTCACTGCTTTTAATGGTATCATAAGTACTGTATTGATTGGTGTTGCTGTATTTGAAACTGGCACCGCTGGTAATGTCAAGAAACTTTGCCAGGCTGTAATTAAAAAGGGCTTCGGCGTTGGTGATATGACCCGTGTTTTTCTCATAGGAGGAATTAAGGTCATTGTAATCATTTCGGACATCATTCTGGCTCACATTAACATTCAGGCTTCCTTTATCCAAAAGTAATTTGCCACCTAAGCCGCCAAATAAAAAGGTATTATCGTACGTATAGTTTTTATCATCTGTAAAAGCTCCGTAAGGCAGGTTGCCTTTGTTATAGGTTGTTTGAAAATTGCCGTTTAGTATAAATTTCTGAGAAACCTGCTGATTTAAGTTTACGCTTACTGCGCGCTGATGAAAATCATCATTCCTGAATCCAGCCTTGCCCGTGGTATCTGTAGCAGCCGGAAATCCTCTTGAATCGGTATTTGACAGGTTGATAGCAATTCCGGTATTGTTTATTTTTCCGTTTAAACCTGCCGATTCATTAAAAGTATTATAAGTTCCTCCGCTTGCCTGTACATTGGCTTTTAAACCCTGTTCTTTGGGGTGTTTGGTGATGATATTGATCACACCGGCAACAGCATCTGACCCATATAAGGTAGATCCGCTTCCTTTTAAAATCTCGATGTGGTCGATCTGGTCAAGCGGAAACGCATTCAGGTCGTAACTTCCATCAATACCGGAAGAATTGTTTACCGGAAAACCATCAATAAGGATCAGCGTATTACCGGTAGATGCACCACGAAGAAATACTGACGAACTTATTCCCGGCGCATTTTCGGCCCCGGAAAAAGTGATACCAGGAATGGTGTTTAACAGTTCGGGCAATGATTTACCCTGCGACTTGTTGATCTGATCCGCAGAAATGATGGTAACTACCCTGCCGATCTCGGATAATTTTTTTGGTGAACGGGTGGCTGTGACCACTACTGTGTCTAGCGCCCGGCTGGTTTGCTGGGCATGGGCCGCTGTACTGAGCAAGGCCAGTTGTACAAGCCCCAGGCCTGCTACAACGTTAACGTAATTTTTTTTCATGTTGTTGTGAGTTTAAACCCACAGCATACAGAAATGGAAAGTTTGGAATGGAAACACCGATGGATGAGTTTCACATTCAAGCTTCAATCCCCGAAAGCTATGAATAATATAAATGCTCTGGCAGGTCTTCTGACTTACTCCCCTTTCGCCCGGCCTTCCCGTCCGCCGGTTAGCGGGCAGTGGCTATGAATGGACTATGGTTATGGAGCTTACAGCTGCGGGACAGTTCAGGATTATACACCTGATTCCCTTTTAATCCCGGTTATTCACCAGGAACCTAAAGCGATGCAAATGTAGATTAAGTATTCAAGAAACGCAAGGGGATAGTTGGATAGGTTGAATAAGTTGTCTGAACCGTGATTTATAGGATTTAATGATTGCCTTGATTTTTCTTAAAATATCATATTAATCCTAAAATCCTTTAATCATGTAAATCATGGTTCAGACAAAAAAAAGACCCGCATAAATGCAGGTCTTTTTTAATATTTGATTGGAGGTCTTTACTTTACAGCGTCAATCACTGCTTTGAAAGCATCCGGGTGGTTCATCGCCAAATCAGCTAAAACCTTACGGTTTAAACCAATTTGTTTAGCGGCTAACTTACCTATCAATTGTGAGTAAGAAATTCCGTGTTGGCGTGCTCCGGCGTTGATCCTCTGGATCCATAAAGCCCTGAACTCTCTTTTCTTGGTCTTACGGTCGCGGTAAGCGTACTGTAAACCTTTTTCAACTGTGTTTTTCGCAACGGTATAAACCTTGCTGCGTGAACCGTAGTAACCTTTTGCAAGGTCCATGATCCTTTTCCGGCGTCTTCTCGACGCGACTGCGTTAACTGAACGTGGCATTTTTTTGTCTTTTTGGTAGTGAGTGTCAGCTGGTTAGCTGATCTTGTAAACTCTAATACCTGGTTTTAAAATTTGTTAATTACTTCCCGATACAAAGCATACGTTTTACATTACCCATATCAGCATCAGAAACTAAGCTGGTGTGAGTAAGATTACGCTTGCGTTTAGTCGACATCTTAGTTAAGATGTGGCTTTTGTATGCGTTCTTTCTTGCAATTTTACCGGTTCCAGTAAGCTTAAAACGCTTTTTAGCACTGGAATTGGTTTTCATTTTTGGCATAACCGTGTTTATATATATTTACTTAATTAATTCTGTTTTGAGAGGTTAAAGTTGAAAGGCCAAAGGAGAAAGGTTTTTCCTAATCTCTAATCACCTATCTCTAATCTCTACTTCTTAGCTCCCTTTGAGGCCACGGTTAAAAACATCCGCTTGCCTTCCAGTTTTGGTAATTGCTCCACTTTACCCACTTCTTCTAATGCCTGTGCAAAACGAAGCAAAAGTATTTCACCCTGCTCCTTGTAAACAATCGCACGGCCTTTGAAGTGTACATAAGCCCTCACCTTTTCGCCCGCTTCCAAAAATTTGATAGCATGCTTTAGTTTAAACTCAAAATCATGGTCGTCCGTGTTCGGTCCGAAACGGATCTCCTTAATTACAGTTTGTTTGGCGTTGCTTTTTATTTCCTTCAGCTTCTTCTTCTGCTCGTAGATAAACTTGTTATAGTCTATTACTTTGCAAACAGGAGGTACTGCATTTGGGGAAATTTCAACGAGGTCCAGCTCTTGTTCCCTGGCAATAGCCAAAGCATCTTTTAAGCTATAAATACCCTGTTCTACGTTGTCGCCGGTTAAGCGGACTTCCGGAGACCTGATGAACTCGTTAATATTATGTTCGGCTTCCTTTTTCTTAAAGGGAGGCCTTGGTCCTCTGTTAAAATTGGGTTTATTTAATGCCAAGTTATACTGTAATTTCTTTTATTATTTGTTGTTTAAATTCTTCAATCGTCATGCTTCCCAAATCACCCTGTCCATGCTTGCGAACTGAAACCAGTCCTTCGGTGGCTTCTTTTTCGCCCACTATCAGCATATAAGGGATCTTTTTGACTTCAGCATCGCGTATTTTCCGCCCTATTTTCTCGTCCCTGAAATCAATAAGCCCGCAAATATCCGAATCTTTTAATGATTCTGAAAGTTTTTTTGCATAATCTTCATATTTTTCAGAGATCGGCAGAATAGTAAATTGCTCAGGCGATAACCACAAGGGGAAATTACCTGCACAATGTTCGATCAATACGGCAATAAACCGCTCTAATGAGCCAAATGGGGCCCTGTGGATCATTACAGGGCGATGCTTTTGGTTATCACTTCCGGTATATTCCAGCTCAAAACGCTCGGGCAAATTATAGTCAACCTGTATGGTTCCCAACTGCCATTTGCGTCCGAGGGCATCTTTTACCATAAAATCGAGCTTAGGGCCATAGAAAGCGGCCTCACCTAACTCTACAACGGTGCGTAAACCCTTCTCAGCAGCAGCTTCAATAATAGCGATCTCAGCCAAAGCCCAGTTTTCATCTGAGCCAATGTATTTTGCTTTATTTTCAGGATCGCGAAGCGATATCTGTGCAGTATAGTCCTCAAACCCTAAAGCGCCGAAAACATACAGCACCAGGTCGATCACTTTTTTAAATTCGTCCTTCACCTGGTCAGGTCGGCAAAATAAGTGCGCATCGTCCTGTGTAAAGCCACGCACACGGGTTAAGCCGTGCAATTCGCCGCTTTGCTCATAACGGTAAACCGTACCGAACTCGGCATAGCGAACCGGCAGATCTTTATACGAACGCGGTTTGGTTTTATAGATCTCGCAGTGGTGCGGGCAGTTCATCGGTTTTAAGAAGAACTCCTCTCCCTCCTGCGGTGTTTGTATAGGCTGAAAACTGTCCTTACCATATTTTTCATAATGGCCGGATGTTACATACAAATTTTTATGCCCAATATGTGGGGTAACGACCTGCTCGTAACCGGCCTTAACCTGTGCTTTTTGCAGGAAGTTTGTTAAACGCTCGCGCAGGGCGGCGCCTTTTGGCAGCCACAATGGCAGGCCCATGCCTACTTTTTCAGAAAAAGCAAACAGCTCCAGTTCCTTACCTAATTTACGGTGATCGCGTTTTTTGGCTTCCTCAATTAAATGAAGATAATCAGTCAGCTCACTTTGTTTAGGGAAAGTAACCGCGTATATACGGGTTAATTGCTTACGTGTTTCATCGCCCCGCCAATAGGCACCGGCAACGTTCATCAGCTTAACAGCCTTTACGAAGCCTGTGTTGGGTATATGCGGCCCGCGGCAAAGATCAGTGAAGTTGCCCTGAGTATAAAAAGTAATAGAGCCATCGGGCAGGTCCTTGATCAAGTCCAGCTTGTACTCATCACCTTTTTCGGTGAAATATGCTACTGCATCAGCCTTTGAAACCGGCTTGCGGACAAATTCCTCTTTGGTTTTTGCCAGTTCCATGATCTTATCTTCGATCTGTTTAAAATCATCTGAGGAAAAGTCACGGTCGCCGAAATCCACATCGTAATAAAAACCTGTTTCAATAGCCGGACCTATACCAAACTTGGTACCTGGGTACAAAGCTTCCAGCGCCTCGGCCATTAAGTGTGCCGATGAATGCCAAAATGTAGCCTTGCCCTGGGTATCGTTCCAGGTCAGTAGCTTTACTTTTGCATCGTTTTCAATGGGGCGGCTGGCATCCCAAACCTGGCCGTCAACTTCGGCAGCCAATACGTTTCGAGCTAAGCCTTCGGAGATCGACATCGCGATCTGCATAGATGAGGTTCCCTTCTCATACAGACGAACGGAACCATCAGGAAGTGTAATGTTAATCATCTACAACTATGATTTATGTTTTAAAATAGTACTTAATAAAACAGTCACCTACTAAGTGACCATATATTTTGAAGTGCAAATTTACGATTAATTTTCAACCAAAATCATAAAAAGGAATATCCTGTTTTATTAACATAGCTTTATGATTTTTGGGTTTCTATAAATTCAGTTCTTTAACTAATTCAACAGATTATTTTTTAGATTTACGTAACCTTAAATCACAATAATGATAATATACGGCACAAAAGCAACTCTATGTAAAAGTGAATATATTTTTGAACCATGTCCCAATTGCCGCACTGCAAACAGTATGCAAATGAGTGTATTCCAGCGATATGCGCATGTATTCTGGATTCCATTCTTTCCTATAGGTAAAACAGGTGTTTCGGTTTGCAGTAATTGCAGGCAAGTACTGAAACTTGATCAAATGCCCCCCTCATTAAGATTAAGCTATGATAACATAAAAACAAATACCCGGATACCTATATGGACCTTTGCAGGTGTCATCCTGGTAGCTATAGGCGTAATTGCCATTATTGTTTCAGAAAAGCAGAAGGATGAAAAAGTGAGTAAACTTATACTATCCCCTAAAAAAGACGATGTTTTCGAAATTAAATTAAAAGATAACGAGTACACTTTATATAAAGTGCAAATGGTTGTTGGTGATACCACATATTTCTTCGCAAATAAATATCAAACCAACCAGGAAACAGGTTTAAGTGATCTTTCTGCAAAAGAATTTGATACGAGTATGATTTATGGTTTATCAAAATCAAAACTTATTGAAATGAACAAAAATGATGAGATAATTGATATCGACAGGAAATAAATACAACAAAAAAAACACCCGCTTTTGGCGGGTGCCTTGCTTAACCAATCAACTAACCTATTAACGTATTTTATATGCTTAACTTTTGTCTTGATTATACTGGCAGATACAGGGCAACGCTATTTTTTCCCTCCGCCCAAAAAGAATCCGATCGTAATGGCTGCGTAGCTGGAGCTATTGCCAACCACATCATAAGCGGCTGAAAGCCTGAAATGCCCTGCTTCAAAACCAACCCTTGGGACGAAGCCAAAATTTGTTCCGCCTGCTGTTGTGGTTATGGAACCCTGGGATTGCTTATTCGCTACTACATTGCTTTGGGAAAAGAAGCCAGCCCCTGCCCCCAGAAAAGGCCTGAAGCCGCCTTTCATCAAATAATACTCAGCAGTGGCGCAATAAGAGGTTAATAATGAAACTTTGATTTTGCTGCCAGTGCCGGCTGTTTCGTAGCCCAGCCCAGCGCCTTCAAATCTAAGCCCTATGGCCAGATCATCAGATAAACGATAATGCGGCTCAATGGTAAAAGTAACACCTGCTTTTGTGCCTGAACCAGATGATGGTATGGCATACCCGAAGTCGACATCAACTTTGAATGCCTTGTACATTGTTGATTGTGCATTTGCTAAAAATGCAGATCCAAACAGTAATGCGGAAAACAGTAAGATTTTTTTCATGATGAGTTTTTTTGAGATTGTTTTACAATGTTTTAATTCAATTAGTAATCCTGGTTTTTAATAGTTTCTTATTTTGTTATCGGTGTTAATACTGTTGCAAGGCGTTATTTTAAGCTGATCTCTCGGATCTCATTATTATATTCATCAGCTACAAATACGTTACCGCTGGCATCCACTGCAATGGCTATGGGCTGCGAAAAACTGGCCGTTGTTGCAGGGCCGTTTGCAGATCCTACCTGACCGGTTCCGGCATAAGTGCTTACCGTGCCGTCTGTGGCTATCTTGCGTATGGTATTGTTCTTAAGCTCGGCTACAAACAGATTGCCTTTAGAATCAAAGGCCACTCCACCTGGGAAATAAAATGTTGCACTTGCTGCAGGGCCGTTGGATAGCCCCTGTGTCCCTGTGCCTGCGAAGGTGCTTACCATACCGGTCGATACGGTTATCTTGCGTATGCGATTGTTGACAATATCGGCCACATAGATGTCGCCCTTAGCATCCATGGCTAAGCCGTATGGGCTGCTGAACATTGCACTGGCAACGGGCCCGTCATTGAACCCCCGTACCCCCGTGCCCGCATAAGTAGTTACCTGTTTGGTAGCCAGGTTGATTTTGCGTATCGTATTATTGTTATCCGCCACGTACATGTTGCCGCTGGCATCAAGCACCATACCTTCGGGATGATAAAAAGAAGCTGCTGCCCCAATGCCATCTGCACCTCCCTGTACGCCGCTGCCGGCTATGGTTACTACATTTCCCGCTGTGGTTATCTCGCGGATCATGTTATTTTCTTCGTCTGCAACAAACATATTGCCTGATTTATCAAACACAATATGTGCCGTGCCGTTAAATTCCGATGTCAGCAAAGTTCCATTGAAATAATCCGCTGCGCCGGTTCCCGCAAATGTGGTAACAGCCCCTGTGCTTATATTAATTTTACGGATCAGATTATTCGCCCAGTCGCCTATATACAGGGCGCCATCGCTGCCAATAGCTACGTCAGAAGGATTGTTGAAACCCGCTGCTGCACCAATGCCATTCTGGTTACCTATAGTAGTACTTCCTGCAAGGGTATTAACGGTTAAAACTTTTTGAGTTGTTGGTTTTACAGTGCTTGTTTTTGAGCAGGATGAAAACCCAATAGCTATCGCTGCCAGGAATAATAAGGGGATTTTAAAGCTTTTCATTTTTCTTCGGATTAATATTATTCTGTAATTCATTATCGATCAGGAATTTGATAACTAAAATAGACTTATTACCAAATGCTATTTCTGACTTTATATAAGCTGCCATAAATACTTGACAACCTGACACAAATACTTGACGTAAGGAAATTGACAGTTTGGATATTGGTTGTAACTTGCAGTAAACTAAATGAAGGATATTAATGGGCGAAAAAAATAATAGGTGGCCTGCCAAACGAATATTTTACTACATCCTAACCGGGATGATCGCTTCGTTCGTTATAATGCTTATCAATTACAATCCACGCACGCCCTGGGTGCCACAGTGGATAGGACATATGGTCATCCTCGTGTCGGCTATTCCGGTCTGTTATTACACCGCTTACAAACTCACTCCCCGCTATTTGTATTCAAGAAAAATAAGTGCTTATATTTTGTATTTTTTACTTTGCGCTGTCGGAAATGCGATCGGCACTTTTCTTTTCACTATGCTTATTTACCAGGCTGTTACTGGTATATCTGTTTTTAATTCTATGCTACGCCTGCTTTCCTTATTTTTTGAAACAGTACTAATCAATATCAGCATGATCTCTATTAACTGTATTATTAAGATCATTGCCGACCGCTATTTTATGGAACAAAGGCTATTGGAAATTGAAAAGGAAAAGGTAAGCACCGAGCTCAATTTTCTGCGTTCGCAAGTGAACCCCCACTTTTTATTTAATGTGATGAATACCATCTATTTCCAGATAGAAAAAACAAATACAGATGCCAGGCTCTCGATTGAGAAATTCTCTGAAATGCTGCGGTATCAACTCTATGAATGTACAACCGACAAGATACAGATACAGAAGGAGCTGCTTTACATACAGAACTATGTAGCTATCCAAACCCTGCGCATGGAGAAGGGATCGGATATCAGCTTGTTTATAGACACTGAAATGGAAAATTTCCTGATAGCGCCATTATTGATATTGCCAATAGTGGAAAATGCATTCAAACACGTTTCTAATTTTAAAGATTCCGGTAAAAACAAGATCCACCTCACCGTTAAAAATGGCGAGAAAAATATTTTTTTGGTGGAGGCCATCAATACTTACGATCAGTCAAACGGCCAGACGCATTTATTACAATCAGGCGGTTTGGGGATACAAAACCTGCAAAGGAGATTGGAATTGCTGTATCCCGGCAGGCACGAATTGAATATCAATAAAAAAGAGGAAACTTACCAAACCATTCTTAAATTGCAGTACAATGATTAATTGCTTAGTGGTAGATGACGAACCGATAGCCCGTAACGGTATGTTGGAGTATATTGAGCAGGTTGAATTTTTGAACCCGGTTGCGGTATGCAAAAACGCGATAGAAGCAAGCATTGCATTGCAAAACAGTTCGGTTGACCTTATTTTTTTAGATATTCAAATGCCTAAGATAACCGGGATTGATTTTTTAAAGAACTTGCCCGAGCCTCCCCTTGTAATTTTCACAACTGCCTTTCCCGAATACGCGATAGAAGGCTACGAATTGAATATACTCGACTACCTGCTAAAACCGATCAGTTTTGAGCGCTTCTTTAAAGCGGTTATAAAAGCGCAGGCTTATTTAAATTTGAGGGTGAAACAGGATTCACCAAATACCAGTCCTTATTTCTTTATCAAATCCAACCAAAAGCTCGAAAAAATATTGATCGAAGAAATTCTGTATCTCGAGGCCCTGTCAAACTATGTGATCCTGCACACTAAAACCAAAAAGCACATTGTTTATATGAGTTTTAAGGGGATGGAAAGCCAATTACCCCAAAACTACTTCCTGAAAATACATAAATCATTCATAGTGGCTGTAAATGCCATACAAACCATTGATAACAACGAAGTGATCTTGGCCGACCACATAATACCCATCAGCAAAAGCTACCGCCAGGCAGTGATGGATCGGGTGGAGAAAAACCTGTTTAAAAGGATGTGAATGATTCCCAGATTTTAAAGTCCCCTTTAGGGGATTTAGGGGCTAAACATTCCCCCACCCATGCGCCAGCACATCGGCCAGGTGCATAGTTTTTATGGGGAGGTTGTTTTTATCGATATAGCCTTGCAGGTGCAGCAGGCAGGATGCATCGGTTGATATAATATAATCTGCCCCGGCAGCCAGGGCGTTATCCACCTTTTGCTGTGCCATGGCGGTGGAGATGGCCTCAAATTTAACGGCGAAAGTACCACCGAAACCACAGCAGGTTTCATTGTCCACCAGGTCAACCAATTCCAGGCCGAGTACTTTGGATAATAGCTGTCGCGGCTCTTCTTTGATCTTACATTCACGTAAGGCAGCGCAACTGTCGTGATAAACTGCACGTCCTTCCAGTTCGGCGCCGAAATAGTCGAATTGCAGGATATTCACCAGGAAATCCGATAGTTCATAAATATTACCCTGTATGGCCCGGCATTTATTGTGCAGCGCGGTATTGGTAAACAGGTCGTTATAATAGTTTTTAACCATCCCGGTGCAGGAAGCTGATGGGGTAACGATCACGCTGTCGTCCGAAAAGCCGTTCAGGAATTTTGTGCCCACTACCTTAGCATCGTCCCAGAAACCCGCGTTAAACGCCGGCTGGCCGCAACAGGTTTGCTCCGGGTCGTAACTTACGGTGCAGCCAGCTTTCTCTAAAACTTTTACTGTATTCCAGGCCGTATCCGGATAAAGCTGGTCAACAAAACAAGGGATAAACAACTCTGTTTTCATTGGTCGCTAATTTGAGAAAAAGTTGTGAGTTATAAGGGATAAGTTTTGAGTTGATTTAAGTTGACCACTTTTTAAGATGTTCTTTTTTTTAAATGTACTGACAAAACAGTGTCAGTACTTTAACCAACTCGCTTGCGTAAATTTGTATATATCATGATATCTGATTAGTTGTGAAACTAATTAAATCGTTCTTTGACATATTAAATGGCCGATGGGGCGGGATTGAAAACCCAACCAATGAGCAAAACAGCGTTGAAATGAAAATTACTGCCCCAGCAATTTTTTCTTTTGGGCGTCATACTCGGCTTGCGTAATTGCACCTGCATCCAGCAGCTTTTTAAATTTGAGCAGCTCATCCGCAACACTTGACTGGGGGGATGTATTCGCTTTTTGATCAGCACATGGGGTTACTTCGCAAGCAGCGATGGCTTCCTCTATCCAGATATCGCAAGTGGGCAACCCACCTGTTCTGATGGTGAATATTACTTTCTCTGCGCCGCTGCTCATCTGCTTCTCATTTTTGATCTTTTTGATCACATAATTACTGCCCGACATATCCTTACGGGCACTTAAAGAACTACTATTTCGGCGTGGCGGCCCCGGAATAAGCTCGTTGATCTGGATATATTTAAAATTGCCGTCGGGCATTGAGCCCAACCCAACTTTAACCGTATCACCGGGATGATATGTTTTCCCATTTGAGGCACGATACTCCTTAAGTGTTTGTGCAAAGCCAATAATAGGCGCTAAGAATAAGAGGGTAAATATGAGTTTTTTCATCATTTTAATAAAACAGGTCAGCATTAATTATGTTTTGGGTTCACTACTTACAATTCCACAGCCACCGGCTCCAGTTTCGCACTTTTCCTCTCAGCGAAATGCAGCACAAACAGCAGCAGCAAACCGATGATAAAAAATGCGTCTAACGCCAGTGCGGAATCGCGCATCTCGTGGGTCCAATCCTCAACTACAGCAAAAACGGCTAAACCAACTACAATGGAAAGCTTTTCCGTTGCATCATAAAAACTAAAAAACGAGGCGGTATCCGTAATATTTGGCGGCAGCATTTTAGCATAGGTAGAGCGTGATAGCGATTGCACGCCGCCCATCACTATACCCACTGCAAAGGCAGCTATATAAAACTGCATGTTGTTAGTAATATAATAAACGCATAAGCAGGTGATCGTCCAGAAAACAACCAGCACGATAAGCGCCTTGGTATTGCCATATTTGTTTGATGCCAGCGATGTAAGCCAGGCGCCTATGATAGCCACCACCTGGATGATCAGGATAATAGTGATCAGGTCGTCATCCTTCATGTGCAGTTCTTTGGCAGCAAACTCGGCAGCTACCAGCATAATAGTTTGTACACCTACCGAATAAAAAAAGAATGCCGGCAGGAAACGTTTTACCAAAGGCATTTCTTTGATCTTACCAAGCACTTTCGCCAGTTCCTTAAAGCCACCGGTCAGTACATTAAACTTGTGCGATCCTGCATTTGGTTCCCCCTTGGGCAGTATCCTGAAAGCGATGATACCAAAACCTATCCACCATACAAACACGATGATAAAGGCTATGCGGGCACCGAAATCTTCCGTGATGTTAAAGAATTTGTGCCCCATTATAGCTATCAAACAAACCAGCTGCACTACAATACTGCCTGCAAACCCATAAATAAAGCCTTTTGCGCTTACATCGTTCTGTTTATCTATTGTGGCTATTTGTGGCAGGTAGGAGTTATAAAAAACAAAGCCGCCGCAATAACCAATGGTGGCCAAACCAAAGCAGATCATCCCAAATTCTATCGGACCGCCTTCTACCAGGAAAAACAAACCGGCACAGGCAAGGGCACCCAGCCAGGTAAACATTTGCAGGTAAAGCTTTTTCGCACCGCGATAATCAGCTATGGAAGTTAATATAGGTAAGGAGATCACAATAAGCAGGTAGGCTGCGCTCAAAATGTAATTCTGTAATACCGTGTTGACAAATTTGTGACCAAAAAAACTAACCATATTCTTACCATACACGGTATTCGCAGTGATCCCTACGTAATAGGCCGGAAAAATGGTGCTGGTGATCACCATATTATACGACTGGTTGGCCCAGTCGAACATGCACCATCCCCAGATGGTTCTTTTATCGTTTTTAGCTGTCATCGGGAGCTAAAAGTATAAAAATTTGTTTAGTTTATTGAATTACAGTTTAAAGATAAAAGCATTTGGATTTAGTTAACCTTAATTGATTTTAAAATCCGGTCGCTTACCGGTAGCCAGGTTTTTTTAAGAGCGACGTTACAGGAAATTTCGCCAATGTAAGTTGCATCCTTAATATTGATAAAAAACATTTTGCCATACCTTAACTTACCTACATCCATTGCTTCCATATCTATCAGGTACATTTTATTGCCATTGACGGTAATGGTATCATTGAAGTGCACTTTGAAAGTAGGATTTAATTGTAATAAACTGCTGAACTGCCTGCATGAACTAACGTCTGGCAAATATTGGGGCGATTTTAGAAAACTCACCGATTCCGAAGTATCTTTATTACAATAGAAATCATCAGGCGCAGGTTCGCCCTCGTAATGAAGCTTGTATGATCCTTTAGGAACGTGAATAAAATTCTTAGGGATAAGAATTTTTAATTTCCCGTCAATCATATTCCTGTATTCAAGATCAATAGTGAATGACAAAGCGATCGCTGAAATGATGATGATCGCAATGATCCTAAACCTGGTTTTTGTAAGCATAACTAAAGTTTTTATATGTTCAATGGTATTGATCAAACTGCAGCTACCACTCTTTTCTGATACGCCAATAACGAAATTAGTAAAATCAAGCCAGCTATAAAATAGATGCACAGCACCAATGCCGAGTTGCGCATACTGTTGGTAATATCATCCACCAGTCCAAAGCTAAACATACCCCCTACTATTGCCAACTTTTCCGTCACATCATAAAAGCTGAAGAACGAGGCTGAATCGGGTATATCCTGTGGTATAAATTTCGAGTAAGTGGAACGCGAAAGCGATTGGATACCACCCATTACCAAACCAACTACGATGGCCAGGATATAGAATTGTGTGGGAGTAGTGGTGAAATAGGCCCCTATACAAACACCTATCCAGATGAGCACCACCCAGGCAAGCACTTTGACGTTGCCAAACTTATCTGAGAGGCGCGACATTAACGTGGCACCGCCAATAGCAACCAATTGGATGATCAGGATGATCTCGATCAATGACGTCTGTTCCATTTTCAACTCCTTTGCGCCAAAACTGGCAGCCACCAGCATTATAGTTTGCACGCCCATAGAGTAAAAGAAAAAAGCAGGCAAATAACGTTTCAATATAGGCATGTTTTTTACCTGCTGCCATACTTTTCCCAGTTCAATAAATCCACCGCGAATCAAATCCTGGGTATGGCTTTTGGCATTCGGGCTTCCTTTGGGCAATATGGTAAAAGGAATGTAGGCAAAGCTTATCCACCATACCCCGACCAATAAAAATGACAATTGGGATGCGCTAGCTTTGGTCAAACCGAATGGTCCTGGTAACAGAACAAAAACAAAACAAATAAGTTGCAATATTACGCTGCCGACATACCCATAAGTAAAACCTTTAGCACTCACATTATCCTGCATATCCAGGGTAGCAATTTCGGGTAGGTAGGAATTATAAAATACAAATCCACCACTATATCCTATCGCTGCAAGCCCAAAAAATATCATACTAACCTCCAAAGTATCAAGCTTGAAAAAATACAGCATACAGCAGGATATGGCCCCCAGCCAGGTAAAAAACTTCATGAATATCTTTTTGTTGCCACGATAATCGGCTATGGAAGTAAGAATAGGCAGCAGCAGAGCGATGATGAGGTAAGCAGCCGCCAAAGTATAATCAGACAAGGCGGTATTAACAAATTTATGCCCGAAGAAAGTGACATGCCCGCCGGTATATTTCTTATCAGTAATAGCCACATAATAAGCCGGGAAAATAGTTGAAGTGATCACCAGGTTATATGCCGAATTGGCCCAATCAAAAAAGGCCCAGGCCCGTATGGTACGTTTGTTGTTTTTAGCTTCCATTGCAAGCTAAAAGTATAGAAATTTTTGTTCTTACCTAATAAAACTCAGGAAATTATCAGAGGGTCCTGGCGATTGTCCCAAAAGCAAACAATTAAAATGTCTTCATCATATATTTTGTAAAGCATTGAGCAATTTTTATGAAGAAGGCATTTTCTTATTTCTGTATTTTCTTCAGCAACCGGATAAATATATGGCGTACTCTGAAGCGTATCGAGGCATTTTAAAACTTTGTCTTCAAATTTAGTTACAAATCGCTCACCCCACCTTTCACGGAGTTGATCTACTACAGCATTATAAGTTTCCTCAGCTTCAGGAGTAAACCGTATCTCAAAACTCATTTCTTAGAAAAGTGCTTTTCTTTAAATTCCTGGAGGGAAATGGTCTGTCCATTCTCATATTGTTTAATACTTTTCTCTATGCTTTGAGAAATATGAGGGGGTAATGTTGCCGATTGCGGCTCAAATGGAACTTTTAACGCTTTGAGAACAGCTTTGACCGTTTTCAATTGCTCTGCACTTTCCGGGTGTATCAAAATAGATTCCATATCCAAAAATACAAAAATCAAAATTAATAACCTTGCCTGTTTTATATTATCTATTACAAAAAAGAGAATTACTATGTAACCATTAAGTGACCCATACCCTCTTGTAGAAAACATTAATTTAAGTTAAAATTGGCTTCTCAATTTTAACCGATCATGAATAAATTTTTATTGGCCGCCTTGCCGCTTTCCATGGCATTGGCTGCACAGGCTCAACAGGGCAGATCCTTAACCACGCAGGATTACGAACATGCCGAAAGCATGATGAGCTACAACACTCAAAAACTGATCGATCACGGCAGTGTGCGGCCCAACTGGCTGCCCGGCGACCGTTTTTGGTTCCGCGACCTGAATTCCCATGGCAGCGAATTTATTTTGGTCGACCCCACTAAAAAATCGCTTTCGGCTGCTTTTAACCAGGAAAAACTGGCAGCGGCGCTTTCCACAGCTACAGGAAAAAAATATGATGGTTTTATGCTGCCGTTCCAGAGCTTCAGCTATACACTGGATAACAAGGCGATTATTTTCCACGCGGAAGATAAACAATGGAAATTTGATAATACTACCTACCAGTTGAGCCCGGATACCTCACACGAAAGCGCTTCTGCTCCGGGCATGGGCAGGCGGGGCCCAAGGGGTACTTCTATCCTATCACCCGATGGCAAAAAAACTGCTTATATAAAAGATTATAACTTATGGGTGCGTGATGTTAAAACCAACCAGCAAACCCAACTGACAATGGACGGTGTAAAAGATTACGGCTATGCGACTGATAACGCAGGCTGGACATCAAGCGATAACCCTATCCTGGTTTGGTCGCCTGATTCTAAAAAGATCGCCACCTTTAAACAGGATCAGCGTAAGGTGAGCAATATGTACCTGGTGAGCACCAATGTAGGCAAACCGACTTTAAAAGAATGGAAATATCCCCTGCCTGGTGACAAGGATATCCCCATGATCGAACGTGTGATCATCAATGTAGATGATCCCAAAGTGATCAAATTCCAGATCCCTGCCGACCCGCACCGTGCCACATTGAGTGATAATATCTCCAGCAGCGGCACTTTTGATGATGTAAACTGGAACGATGACGCCACGCAATTAGCTTTTGTATCCACCTCGCGCGATCATAAGATTGAGAAAGTACGCATTGCTGATGCTGCAACCGGCGCTGTACGCGAGGTTTTTGAAGAAACAGTACCTACCCAATATGAATCAGGATGGGGAGCTATCAACTGGCGCTACCTGGCCAAATCTAACGAGATCATCTGGTTCTCTGAACGCGATAACCATGGCCATTTATATTTATATGATGCCGCAACCGGTAAACTGAAAAACCAGGTAACCAAAGGCGAATGGGTAGTAACACAATTGCTTAAAGTGGATGAAAAAAAACGACTGCTCTATTTTATGGCCGACGGGCTTGAATCAGAAAACCCCTATTTCGGTCAACTTTGCCGCATAGGATTTGACGGAAAACATTTCGCTGTGCTAACCCCTGAAAGCGGGAACCACCAGGTCACATTCTCACCATCAAAAGAATATTTTGTTGATAGCTATTCTAAGCCTGATGTTCCCCCTGTTATTGTTTTCCGTGATATAAACGGTAAATTGATCACCACTTTAGAAAAAACGGATGTTTCAAGACTTGCTGCAACAGGTTGGAAACCGGTAACTCCATTTTCAGTTAAGGCTAATGACGGCAAAACTGATATCTATGGTTTGATGTTCACACCGACTAACCTCGATCCTAACAAAAAATACCCAATCATTGATTATATCTATCCTGGTCCGCAGGGTGGCAGCGTAGGTAGCTGGTCGTTCTCAGCTTCAAGGGGCGATAACCAGGCTTTGGCCGAGTTAGGGTTTATTGTAGTAGCCATTGAGGGTACCAGCAATCCACTCCGCTCAAAAAGCTTTCATGATATGAGCTATGGCAACATGGCCGAAAATACCCTACCTGATCAAATAACCGGTATACGCCAGCTTGCCCAAAAATATGCTTATATCGATACCAATAAGGTAGGTATCTGGGGGCACTCAGGTGGTGGTTTTGCAACTGCAGCGGCTATGTTCCGTTTCCCGGATTTCTTTAAAGTAGGTATCTCTGAATCAGGCAACCACGATAACCGCAACTATGAGGACGATTGGGGCGAACGTTATGATGGTTTAGTAGCTAACTCTAATTATGATGCACAGGCCAACGAGAACTACGCCAAAAACCTCAAAGGTAAACTCATGCTTGCTCACGGCCTGATGGACAACAATGTACCACCACAAAATACCCTGCTGGTAGTTGAAGCGCTGGAAAAAGCCGGAAAGGATTATGACCTGGTAGTATTCCCGAACAGTGCGCACGGTTATGGTGACTATTCTCTGTATATGATGCGCCGCCGCTGGGATTATTTTGTGAAGAATTTATCAGGCGCCGAAACGCCCAAAGAATACCAGTTAAAAACTAAGTTGGATCCGAGGGATGCTAAATAGAAATTCAGCAAAATAGAGTTAAAATAACAAAGGGATAATCAATGATTATCCCTTTGTTCATATATATAAATGATAGAATGCAATTACAAAGTAGCCATATCAATTACAAAACGGTAGCGTACGTCGCCTTTCACCATGCGGTCATAAGCAGCCTGGATATCTTTGATGTCGATCATTTCTATATCCGAAACAATGTTGTTCTCAGCGCAGTAATCCAGCATTTCCTGGGTTTCTTTAATGCCGCCAATGCCCGAACCTGCCAGGCTTTTTCTGCCGCCCAGTAAGCTAAACGCGGCAATTTCTGCCGGTTCTGGAGGTACTCCAACACAGATATGTACACCATTTGTCCTTAATAAAGATAGGTACATATTAAAATCATGCGGCGCTGATACGGTATCTAAAATAAAATCGAAAGTGCCTTTTGCAGCTTTAATTTGTGCCGGATCTGAGGTTACTACAAAATGATGCGCGCCCAGTTTTTTGGCGTCTTCTTCTTTCTTTGGCGAGGTACTTAATACCGTTACCTCGGCACCAAAAGCTACACCGAATTTAACAGCCATGTGGCCAAGCCCGCCTAAACCTAACACGGCCAGTTTATGTCCTTTGCCTACTTTCCAGTGTCTTAGCGGGGAATAGGTAGTAATGCCAGCGCACAATAAGGGAGCAACAGCAGCCAGGTTCAATTTATCAGAAATGTGCAGCACAAAATTCTCGTTAACCACTATGGTGTTTGAATAACCACCGTAAGTTGGTGTTTTGTGATCCTGCTCCAAACCGTTATAGGTTTGCGAATTGCCGTTTAAGCAGTATTGTTCCAGATCCTGTTTGCAGTTTTCGCATACACGGCAGGAATCAACCAAACAACCGGTACCGGCCAGGTCACCTACTTTAAAATTCTTTACGTGGTCGCCCACTTTTATTACACGGCCTACGATCTCGTGACCGGGTACCATCGGGAATATACCCGGGAACCAATCGTTCTTGATCTGGTGCAGGTCTGAGTGGCAAACGCCGCAAAATAAAATATCGAATTGTACATCATGCGGACCTACGTCGCGCCTGTCAAATGTCCAGGGGGCCAATGGCGTATTTTCATCCTGGGCAGCATAAGCTTTAGTTTCAATCATGGTAGTATGGATTAATGAGAGAATGATTATTGATTTGGATTACCTTATGACAAATATATCAGGATATGATACAGATTATAGTGTTCAAAATTTAAATTGATGTTAGTATGACTTTGGCGGTATTTTGTTAACAATATAGGGGCATTATATCAGCTCAAAGCAAACTCCACCGCCGCTTTTGAATGTATCCGGGCGGTATCGAACAGAGGGATATCCACATCATCACTGCTGATGAGCAAAGGTATCTCGGTGCAGCCCATGATAATGCCTTCGGCGCCATCTGCGGCCAGTTTATTGATCACATCAATATAATAGCTTTTGGTTTCAGGTTTCAACAATCCCCTGCCTAATTCCTCAAATATGGAGTAATGGATAAAGTCGCGCTCCTTATCATCGGGTATAACTACCTCAATGCCCAATGCAGTAAACTTGTCACGGTAAAACGCCTGCTCCATGGTGAATTTAGTACCTAAAAGCCCTATTTTCTTGATCCCGGCGGCGTTAACTGCATTGGCGGTAGCAGTTGCGATATGGATAATAGGCAGCTGGATGTTTTCCTCCAACTGGTCGGCTATTTTGTGCATGGTGTTGGCACAAATTACAATGGCTTTTGCACCGCTGTTTTTCAGGTTCAGCCCTGCGGCGGTCATCATTCTTAAATTAGCATCCCAGTCGTTGGCGTCATTATTTCTTTTGATATCCGCATAATTAAACGAATGAATGATGCACTCGGCAAAGTTAAGGTCGCCAAGCTGCTCGTTGATCCCTTCGTTGATCATCCTATAATAATCAATGGTCGACACCCAACTGGTGCCCCCAATAAGCCCTAAAATTTTCATTGAACGAAGATAAATTTAAATGCACAAAAGCAGGTAACGTAGATCGCTACCTGCTTTTTTATGACTAAAAGATGAGTTTAGTATATATGAAATACGGGAATAAAAAAGCGAATAACCTATCTGATCATTCGCTTTTTCGTTCATCAAACAGAACTTAACAGCACCTGTTTAAGTGCTTACATTTTTTTCGGCAGCGGAATACCCAACTGGGTAAAAATGGTTGTGAGGGATTGTATAGATCTGTGCGAAGCTATCTTACCATCCTTATTAAAGGTGAAAATGTCAGCATCAGATACTTTGAATAATTTTCCGGTTGGTTTTATTTTCATGAATTCACCCTTAAAAGTTCCGCTCCAGGTGCCTGTTACAATAACCGTATTACTATCCGCAACAGCTACCAGGTTTTCCCCTTTGATGTCAGGGTAAGCGGCAATAAAACTTTTTGTTTCTGCTTTAATGGAGTCCAGGTTTTTTGATGGTGGGTATTCCCCGCTCCCATAATCAATAAAATCAGGTGCGTAATCTTTGCAAACTGCATCCGCGCTCTTATTGTTATAACCCATGTCCGAGTTTAAAGCAGTTTGTTTATTCTTTTTTAATGCGGTTGCGGTACTATCGCTTCCATTAGTAGTGGCTGAACCTGAATTACCCTTACAGGCAGCAAAAAAGCAGGCGACTATGGCCATGCCGGTGATAAGCTTTCTCATAGTTTTAATTGGTTTAATCAAATAAAGGTAATGCATAAGGTTTTAATATACAATACTTTACTGATGATATTTAGATAGTATTAATCAGGATAAAATCCATAAAAAAGCGAATGACCTATCTGATCACTCGCTTCGAGATCGCCATCTAAGGAAAGCATTTGAAAATCTTAATACCTGTCCCAGAACGCTGGCGGCTCAATCCCCAACGACCGCAGGTAAACATAACCCTGCCCTCTGTGATGGATTTCGTTATCGATCCAATAGAGGATAATGTCGGAGGTTATCCCCTCATACGCGCCGAAGGCTTTCATCATTTCATGAAAACGCTGCTGCGGGATCAACGGCCAAAGGGTGTTGATCTGGTGGGTTACTTTATCCCAGGCGCTTAGCATTTCTTCTTTTGTAGTCACAGTAGTTTTTCCAGAATGATGTCCCATTTCGGCTATTGGTGTAGCTTCATCTTTAAAAAGATCGCGTATACCCGCGTCAGCTATGTCTGTTATCTCGTTTACCATCTCCGAAAAAGGGCGCATCCCTCCAATGGAATAGTTAAAGAGTTTGTCATCAGGGAAAGCTTCAATTACTTTCCTCGTTAACTTACGGTGTCCTTGCCAGTGTTTTAATATGGCATCAGATGAGGTGAATCCCAAAACCGCCACGGTTGTTTCCTGTTTGATTAGATTGTTTTCCATTGTCTGTTTAATTTAAAATGATTTGATAACAAAGAAAAGCAGGGCAGATGACAACCCTATGTCAACAGGTTTTTAGGAAAATAAAAAAGCCACCCCGGTAAAATGGGATGGCTTGAAAAATTGAATTCTTTTTAAATTACTTTACTTGTTTGTAAAATACAATGTGAGCCTCAGGAGTGATCCGTACCAATACTTCTTTAGTATCGTTCTTCAGGTCAACAAAATAAGCGGTTTCATCAGCATCAGCATTCAGATCAGTGTTGTTTTGCAGAAGGATAACTTCATTAACATCATAACCTTTGTACTTTGCAGCAATTTCAGCCTGTGCTTTTGCAGGGATAGCCTTAACATCCAGATCCTGGGTTACAGCTACAAACTCGCCCCTTAAGTTGTAAAAGGCAGTCAGTTTAGCATTGTTAAGGATGAAATCAGCTTTCTGGAAATTTTTGTTAACAGACCAGGTTACATCTTTTGCATCAGCAAAATCCGCGTTGAACTGACTTAGTACGCCGTAAGAAACACTTACTTTAGCATCTGTTTTTTTGGTGCCATCGGCAAAGGCGCTAACACTAAACATTGTAGCAATAGCGGCAGTTATAAATAATTTTTTCATGTTGTTTTAAATTTTAAATCCGCAACAAAAATATGGTATCGTTGCTAAGTTTTAAACTTTAAGATAACTTTTATGATTATTTGATAAACAATAGCCCTATTTTTTGAGTTTTGCAAAATGTAGTAAGATTTTTAGCCTGATTTTTACATTATGTTAATTAAATTTTGATACGCTTAGTGTATTTTATACAATAAGTTAATTTATTAACAATTTCTTTGCAATTTGATGATAGAAGAGGTTTTTACCTATCGTAAAAGTTACATAAGTGCTTACCCATTATCAGCAAAACCGGGGTAAAGTGTCATCCCACCATCCATAAATATGGTAGTCCCGGTGATATAATCCGCCTCGTCTGAGGCCAGCCAGGCGGCCAGTTTCCCGATATCTTCGGGTTCGCCAATGCGGTTATATGGTATGAGTGTCAGTAGCTTATTCAGGGCATCCGGTGTGGCCCATGCACCGTGGTTGATAGGTGTTTGTATAGCGCCGGGACCGATGCTTACTACCCTGATCTTATGCGGGGCCAGTTCCTGTGCCATGCTTTTCATCATCATCATTACCCCACCCTTGCTGGTAGCGTAATTAACATGTCCTCCCCATGGAATTACTTCATGCACACTGCTCATGCAGATAATTTTTCCAGCGGCGCGGCTCACTCCTGCTACCACTCCCCTACGGATGAATTCTTTTGCAGCTTCGCGGGCACATAAAAATTGCCCTGTCAGGTTAATGCCTATAACGGTGTTCCATTGTTCCAGGGTCATATCCACAAACTTCGAATCACGCTGCAGACCGGCATTGTTTACCAATATATCTATCGTGCCGTATTGCTGAAACATTTCGGCGTACATGGCTTTCACCTCGTCCTCGTTGCTTACATCCGCGTGGATGGCATAAGCATCACCTCCTGCAGCCTTTATTTCATCCACTGTTTGTTCTGCAACCTCATGTGCATCCACATGGTTGATGATCACTTTGGCACCCGCTTGCGCCAATACCATTGCCACGCCTTTGCCTATACCGCTATCCGCACCGGTAACTAATGCTATTTGGCCCTGTAATGAGTATGAATTCATAGTTTATTTGTTTTGCTATAAATATAGCAAGAGCAAATAAGGGATTTGGTTTTAAGCGGGTTAAATATTTGTTCTGTATATATTAAGGTTGCCGTTCAACTAAACTACTGTTATCATAGCCATACTTTTTAGCAATAGCTTTTATAATGGCGATTTTAGCAACCGGGAATGGTTTAGTGTATTCGTTGCCTTCAACAAATGCAGGCGTGGAATCATCCGTAGTATAATAGATTTTCACACCCGGTGTTGGGCAAGTAATGATAACCATATTGTTTTTGATGATGATCCGCGGCTTTTTGATCACATCCATATATTTATCGGTACGGGCATCGTGTATCACCCCTTTCCAGTTCATGCCGAAACCAAAATCATAAGTATTTCCGTCTGCATCTTTATAACAGATCATATCATGCGGGATGTCCTCATCCTGCAGTTCAACAGTTTTCATATTCTTCGGCATCTGGAAGGGTAACAAACCAGAAGGTTCTGCATTGCCACTTAAAATATCCAGTATGGCCTGGTTTTGCACCCCAAAGCTGGCCACGATGGCATTAACATCCTTCTCAAACTCCTCCGGAATAGCGGGTTTTGACAAGGTCATTATCACAATTACCGGCTTACCTTTCATCACGGCTTTGGTTTCCCTTATCGTTTTCAGGTCGTTATAATTTGCTGCGGTGATGGTTTTGCCTTTGTATGACCGGTCATTAACGCCTGGCTCAACCGGGTCGCCTGCTGCAATACTATGTGCCCTTGCATTGGTAGCGGTATACTCGCCGTATTGCAGGGTGATTGGAACATAGCCATTCCCACCTTTTGTTACGTCGTCACTATCATAACCCGCGCCGCCACTTGGGCTGCTCACAAATACGATGGCATAATCAGCTTTATCCGGGTCGTCTGTTGATTTAAAATATTTGCCTAATAATTCGGCACTAACAGCTTCTTCCCATTTCTCTTTTGATGGCGGGCCAAAGAATCCTTTTAAGGATGGCGTATATTTTTTTGGCAGGTAAACCGTTTTCCCTTTTTGAAGCGGTAAAACATTCTGACTGTTTTTAAGCAATACGATGGATTTTAACTGGGCATTGTAGCCCGCGGTCATAAATTCAGGTTTGCCAACTGTTTCTTTGGAGTGTTCCACATTCAAATATGGGTTCTCGAAAAGTCCTGTCCTGAAAATATTAGTCAGCAATCTTACTGCTGATTGTTCAAACCGGGCACGCATAAACGCCTCGCCATGATCCTTAACGCCCATTTTATAAGCTTCGATCACCGGGCCCGAATCATTATTGCCGCCAAATTGGTCGACCCCGGCCATCAGTATTTTGTAATGTCTTTCAGCCACGGTTTTTGTTTCCATCCCCCATGACTTACCCATAAAAACATCCGGTTTTTTGCCTTCGTCTGCTGTAACGCCCCAGTCCGTACAAACCACACCATCATAATGATATTTTTTCCGCAATAGGTCGGTGATGAGGTATTGACTGTAGCCATTGCCATCATTTTCTTTATTCTTTATATCCCGGCCATAAGATATGGTATAATAAGGCATCACAGCGGCGGCCATTTTTGTTTTTCCATCCAGTTTAAGTGCGCCATCAACAAAGGATATTAAATGCTCATCAAAATTATTGCCGGGATACACTGCGAATTTACCATAAGCATAGTGGGCGTCCCTTCCACCCTCTTCAGGACCGCCGCCTGGCCAATGTTTTATCATCGCATTAACACTGTGATAACCCCAGCCCTCCTTTATCTCACTGTTTACATCTGATGTTTGAAAACCATCTACATAGGCACGCGCCATATCTGCGTCCAGTAGCGGGTCTTCGCCAAAAGTGCCATTGATGCGTACCCAGCGTGGCTCTGAACCCATATCTATTTGAGGCGACAAGGCAGTTGCAATACCCAAAGCACGATATTCCTGCGCGGCAATATGACCGAACTCTTTGATCACATCCGGATCGAACGTAGCGGCTAAACCCAATTGATCGGGCCATTGTGATATTTTACCGCCAGCACCGGCAGTATATTCTACGCCAGAATTGGTGCCATGCCGTGGATCGGAACTATTATTAGCCGGAATACCAAAACCAACGCCCTCAACCAATGCCTGTACATTATTATTCCATTGTGCAGCTACTTCAGGGGTTTGAACCGAAGTAACCAATACATGCCGCAGATTATCTTTTATTAAAAATGTTTTTTGTTGATCTGTGAGATCAGAAGCTTTTGCGCCGCTCTCAGCAAATGGCTTTCCGCCATAGGTAGATGGCCCCGCAGGTCCAGGCGCAGCAGCAGGTATAGCCTGGTGGGCGCTGTATAACATTAGCCCGGCTATCTGATCAACCGAAAGCTGCGATGCCAGGTCCTTAGCCCGTAGATCAACCGGCAGGCGCCAGTCTTCATATTTATCCAATTTACCGTTTTTGTTCAAGTCTTTAAAAGCCAGGCCATCAACCGTCAATATTCTCACACCTGAACCGGACGAATAGCCCAAAGTAGGCCCGTTTGGGTTTTTAACCAATATAATACCATCGCCATCATCTGTGGCTGTCCATTTTTGGGGTTGATTGCTGCTGATGATCGTCACGGCAAAAGCAAGCAACGATAAAGAGCCGATAAAGTAAATTGCTGGGCGTGTTAGGTTTCTTTTCATATTAGGATTACTGGAAAGAGATTAAAATTGGTTTATCTATTGTGTAATTATGACACAACTAAAAGTAGGCATATAATTGATATATCCAAAATTTAATAGATAAATGATTGGGGATTGTATATGATGGTGGTTTTAGGACGATGAATAAGCTTGGTTTAGTGAATTTAATTTCCCTAAATTTATTCCTCCAATCTACATCTATGAAACCCTTCACCGTACCCACCTATGAGCAAGTACCGGCAGATGCCCGGCCTGCTTTTGACCAGTTTAAAAGATTAATGGGGAAAATGCCCAACCTGTATGCGACCATCGGTTATTCGGCCAATGCGCTTAACTCCTATTTGCATTATGTTAGCGAGCAGGCAAGGGGAACTTTTCATGCGAAAGACCGGGAAGCAATCTACCTCATCGTATCCCAACTGAATGGCTGCGAATATTGCCTGGCATCGCATACCCTTTCGGCTATAAAAAATGGATGGAAGGAAGAAGAAACTCTTGCTTTGCGCGCGGGTACGATTGTCGATCAGAAATGGGAGGTAATCTACCGGGTTATCCACTCTATAATTGAGCAGAAAGGCTTGGTAAGTGACGAATTGCTGGATGAGTTTTATGCCTTAGGTTACCAGGAAGCTGCAATAATTGACCTGATGGTGCTCGTCAACGTAATGAGCTTTACCAATTATACCTATCGCCTGACGCATATCCCTATAGATTTTCCGCTGGCGAAGGATATTTAACACATAGTGTTAACTCTTATGCTATTGTGATCTAAGGCTTTATTTACTTTTAAGATTTTTACTTTCTAATTTGATATGTTGTTAAAATGATATAGCTAATTATGGTAGCTTGACATTATTGCTTTCTTTTTCTTTATAAAATGACATAAGCATCCCAAATAATTGTTGTACGTCATTTCCATACAAATTCAAATCCGCATTACTTTTTCTCCAAACATTGGCTAATGTTTCTATTTGATATATAGCAGTCTTGTCATCTACACCAAGTTTGTCAGCAATCTCTCTAATCCCTTCCGCTTTTGCATATTGAAACATCTTATGAACTTGAGCTTCTGCAGATCCATCAAAAATTATTTTTTGTGCATTATTTCTATTAGATGCTATATTTATTGCTGTTACTGAGACATTTGTTTGTGCTTTGTCAATTTCATTTCCTAAATCAATTTCTTGAAGTTGTATATTAATAAATTCAATACCCCAATCCTTTGTCCAATCTTTTACAGCTTTGTTTAACAAGTGATTTAATTCACCTCTTCTATCAAGATTTATTGCTAATGTAAATTTCGCACATTCAATTGCTGCCGTATTTACTATTATATCGTGTACTTGACGTTTTAATTCCCATCTGTTGCCAACATTTTGAATGAACAAAACATAGTCATTTATTTTATATCGATACTTAAAATTTACAGAAGTTGTTAATCTTGTATCAAGTGGGTCGCCTGTCGGTTGCGATGTAATTCCATGAGTTATTCTTATGGGATTACTTTTTGTGTCTTCAGGAATTTGTTCCTCTATTGCTAATTTGCTCTCTAATCGTAATTCACAAAACATATTAGGAACAAAATGCAGTCCTGGGCCTATTTGATACATAGGGCGTCCGAACTCTATTACACATCCAATACGTTCTGGACCAATTTTTCTAATACTCCCAAGAACCCAAACTATTAAAATAACAAATATTATAACGCCGAATATTAAGGCAAATAATGCCTTTTCATTATTGGATTCTAATGTCTTATCAATAGTTAATGAAAACACAATTGGGATAAAAACTAAAAATAGTAATAGAATTAATACAATAATGGTATATCTATTACGCAAACTGTAATTTGAGGCCATAAAAGTGTGATAAGGTTAATTGGTTTAGTAAAACTATTTCAAACTACTTGATTTATACGAATATAATAATGTTTTTATAAAAAACTGGATTAGATTATGTATCAAAACCCGCTCATATCATTTTATCAAATCTACATTTCTATCATCTACTGATTCCTGAACGAACCATGCACATCCTCCCCTACATTTGAAGATAAGTTTTTATATGCCTTACTTTATCTTGCTTATTCTTAACCTGAATGATCGTGCAAAATTTTCCAGCCATCTTTTGTGTAGACCATCACCAGGGAATAACGGCCCGAGCGTTCAGGTAAATTATTGCCGGATAAAGTGAATTTTCCTGTTAATAGCGCATAATTTTCACCCAATAGGGTTACTTTCATTTCATCATAATAAAGGTTCTGCTTGGGCATCTTCCCGTTAAAATATTTCGTTGCATATAAATTCCTGATCACGGTTAACCCTGCAGGGCCTGTCGGCATCATCATGGTTGACGAGTCGGTGTACATTTTCATAAAATTATCCAGGTCGCCCTTGTTCCAGTCATTTGCAGAATTTTTCATTGCGGCAATGATCGCGGCTTCCTTTGAATGGGCATCTGCCCCCTGCTGCGCCTTCACCTGTATGGCGAAAGCAGAAAGAAACAGGAAGAGGAACAATGTATAATATCTATTTAGATTTTTCTGGCTGGTCATCATATCAATCTTTATTAATCAGATCAATATTAGAAATTAAAATCAGGTAATCAAAGTGATGATTATGGTGACATTGTGCGTTGTCATCCTGAGCCCGTCGAAGGATATGTGCGGTAAGGCCATACGCACCATGCTTCGACGGGCTCAGCATGACACCCCTCTTGATACACTGGCCCCTCTCTCCCCAAAACAATTTTTATTTTTTTTAAAATGTTTTCTTCGGTCAATCGTCTCTACCTTTAAAGGAGAAATAAATTGATCACCGCTGCAATGCCCGAAGATAAAAGCAACCACATCATACAATCAATAAAAGAGTATGGTAAGGGCTTGCTGGGCTTTATTCGCCGGAGGGTTAATAACGACGCCGATGCCGAGGACATTCTGCAGGATGTTTGGTACCAGCTCAGTGCCGTTGTCAACGCCGAACCGATAGAGCAAACCGGCGCGTGGCTTTACAAAGTGGCTACTAATAAGATCATCGACAAAAACAGGAAAAAAACAGAGGAATTGTTTGACCTGAACCTCTCCGATAACGGTGATGACGACGAAGATGGCCCCGATTTCAGGGCGATCCTGCTCACCGAAGGCACTACACCAGAAACCGAATACATCCGCAACCTATTTTGGGAGCAGCTGTTTTTGGCGCTGGACGAACTGCCCGACGAACAAAAGCAGGTTTTTATCTGGCACGAGCTTGACGATATTCCTTTTAGTGAAATAGTACAAAAAACCGGCGAAAATATGCAAACGCTGGTATCGAGAAAGCGTTACGCGGTACTTCATCTGCGTAAGCGGCTTAAACAATTGTATGAAGAAATTACAGATTATTAAAAATTAAAGATATGAGAGATACAGAGTTTGGTGACAAGGCTTATAGGCATAAGTTCACCTTAAGAAAGAAAATTATTTTTATACCAGTTTTAGCAGCAGGCGCCTTAGCCCTTGTAAGCTACATCGTGATGCAGTTATGGAACCATTTACTTCCGGATATCCTGCACACCGGCACCATTGACTACTGGCAAGCCATGGGGCTGTTTGTTTTAGCCAAAATATTGTTCGGCTTTGGCCGGGGTGGCGGCCATAGGGGCGCCCCATGGATGCGCCATCGTATGGAACGTTTCAATAACATGAGCCCGGAAGAAAAACAACGGTTCAGGGAACAAATGCAGGCACGCTGCGGCAAATGGGGCAGGCATCGTGGTAGTTTCGAGTGGGAACAACCAGCAGGCAATACTTCGAAGCCTGCAGATGAAACTTCGAAGCCTGCAGAATAAAAAATCCTGCAATTTGTCCAATTCGACCATTGTCGATAGTTATTAGGTTTTAAACATTACAAAAAGAAAAATGGAGATATTAGTTTTCAAAACAAATGTAACCAGTAAGAGAAAAGTCAGTAAGGTTAGTCCTTTACTGACTTCTTTCCCAACTATTCAGCAATGGAATTTCGACCTGGACGATTGCGATAAAGTATTGCGTATTGTGGCTACTGACCTGAACCCCGGTTCAGTGGAATCATTGCTGCATACAGCAGGGTTTAATTGCCAGGAGCTGGACTATTAATGCCGAGCATTTTGCATGGTGATCATCGTAACCACAGCGCATATCAGTATAACAACAGCAAGTAAAACCCACATAATTTTAAATTATACTAAGACTGTGGAAGGTGGACGAAAACTTACGAAGTCTTTAAGACTTCGTAAGTTTGTTATTCGCTTTTAATTTTGATCAGTTGAAAGCGCTTTTCATCTGTATATATTTGTTCAGGTCTTTTGAGTTAAACCCTTTAGCTTTCATTTCTTTTACATAAGCTGGGGTAACACCCGTTGCTTTCAACGAGGTAGCCTCCTCAAGCGATACATTATAACCCATATCTTTAAACCCTTTGATAAATCCTGGGGTGACGCCCAATGCTTTAAGGGAAGACAGATCATTTACAGGGATCTGTTTATAGCCTGCGGCTTCAAAGCTTTTGATATACTCATGGGTAACACCCAATGATTTTAAAGATGTCAGGTCGTTAATAGAAAGATCCTTATATCCGATATCCTCAAAGCCTTTAATATAACCCGGAGTGATGCCCAATGATTTTACTGACATTAACTCATTGGCCGAAATATCCTTGTAGCCATTATTCTTAAACTCCTTTACATATTCGGGGGTAATGCCCAATGATTTTAATGATACCAATTCATTTGCCGAAATATCCTTTAATCCCAATGCGGCCATGCTTTTTGCATATTCAGGGGTTACACCCACAGCCTTCATGCTGGTCAGGTCATTCATCGGTACATTATCATAACCAGCATTTTTAAGTCCACTCACATATTCCGAATCCACGTTAAGGGCTTTGTAGGATGACAATTCATCAGCCGAGGGCAACGGAGCATTGTCTTTCCCGCTTTTAACTATACCGGCTTTTTTAATGCTGTTAATATATTGCCCGTTAATGCCCTGCGCTTTAAAGCTGATCAATTGGTTAAAGGTGAGATCTTTATATCCGGCATTTTTTATCTCATTCACGTATTCGCCGTCAACACCCAGTGCTTTAGCTGATACCAGCTCGTTAGCGCTTAAATGATAGCCGCTTTCTTTCCAGTATTTGATAAATGGAGCATCAACACCAAGTGCACCCATCGATATCAGGTCGTTTTTTGAAATGTGACCGTACCCATTTGCCTTTAACATACCCATATAGTCCTTTTTGATGTTGATCGCGAAGAATGCAAACTCATCATTTTCAGTTATATCTTCTATACCCTCCCGGCGCAAATTATCGCTAAATTCTTTATTAGGGGTGAATTTATAATGACCATAACCCTGATCGCCATCAAACTTGCCGTTAAATAGCATCGTTCCTGCATCACGTGTTAGCGTAAAATCGCCTTTTTTATCCTTTGGCAACGGAGAGAATTCGCTCACCAGGTAATTATCATTGCTTGACCATGAACGATCATCGCCATCGTTCCTGAACTCCATGCGCATCTTTTCGCCTTTTATAGTTGCATACCACGATCCTTCCGGGCTCATGTCCCTTTCGTGATGTACCACATTATGCGTTTTTGAAGCATGGGTTTTGGCCGTTGTTTGGCTATAGGCCACGGTTTGGTTCAGTGCGCAGGCCAGGCCGCCCATTAATGGCACCAGTATGAAATATTTCCACATCGTATGGATGTTTGATTTTTTAGCATTCATCATAACTATTCGTTTTTTTAAGAGTGATTGATTGTAATTGGTGGTAACGCTCAACGCCAGGTGCGGCGCCGATACTTTTAATAAGCTCATTTGATAGCTTGACTTTTCAACGGTATTATCGTCAAGCACGGCTTCGTCTGTTAAAAACTCCAGGTTGTTTTCCAGTTCGCCACGATAAAGCCAGGCAAATGGATTGAACCATTGGAATACCAGCACCAATTCGGCCAATAAAATATCAAAACTATGTCCCTGCTGTATATGCACCTTCTCATGCAGGAGTATCTGGTTGTAGGTTTCCCACTCGTATTTCTCGGGGTTGATGAAAATATTATTCCCAAATGAGCATGGGGCCTTATCCCCTGTCACTTCAATAATGCGGAATTTGCCATCCAGTATTACTGGATTGGTATAAGCGCGGATCAATAAAACCACTACCTGTAATAAGAGGTTCAACCCAAAAGCTGCTACCCCTGCCCAGTATAAATAGAATAACCATGTCATAGCGACCGGAATAAATTGGCCACTAAAGAAGCTATCCTGTGTAGTCACCGGTTGCTGTTTTACAGCCTCAGGTTGTAGTGTCTTAACAACCGGGGCAGCCTGCGCGTTTACCTGTTGCTGCTTTTTAATCGCAGCCTGCTGAGTTTGCTTTTGTATCTGCGCTGTAATTTGCTGCGATACCGTAGGTGTTACAGTTGCTGGAGTAGTTACTTTCGTTTCTTCGGCTGAACCTCGTAATGTCCAGTTTTGCGGGATAGATATCAATGGCAAAGCGAATGACAACCCCAGGCAAATAACCAGTACCAGCCTGTTTAAGCGGTAAAAAGTTTCCCTTTGCAGGAATATCTTATAAAACAGCAGACAAATTGATATGAGCAATGCTACGTGCAGGATATAGGGTATCATTTTTTGTTTGATTTAATGATTTCTATTATTTCGTTCAGTTCCGATTCAGATATCGCTTCTTGTTTGGCAAAGTAGGCCAACATACTTGGATAGGAGTTATTAAAATATTGGCTCACAATATCCTTCATGGCGTGCCCCTGGTATTCGTCCCTTGCTATGATGGGATAATAACGGAAAATGTTGCCAATGGGCTCATGGGCCAGAAAACCTTTGTCTTCCAGTATCTTCACCATAGTTGCTACTGAATTGTAATGAGGCTTTGGGTCGGGCAATTCGGGGATGATCTCTTTGATAAATGCCTTTTCCAAATTCCAGAATACCTGCATTATTTGTTCTTCTCTTTTAGCCAGTTTTTGCATGATGTAATCAATTATAAAACCAAAGTAATACTAATCAATTAGTATTACAACTAATTGATTAGATTTTTTATCTTTAATATGAAATATAACATCAAGACGCTTGTAACATTTAGAATGTTAGCATGGTCTTATAAAATATTTTCATTGTCACGGGAATTTAATTTAAGCTTAAGGAAAATTTAACATTTGATTTATTTGTTAGTTTTGCACCCCGATAAACATATATACATTATACAGTGGCCCGATCTATTGCACTTACATTGAGAAATAACTGGAAACAGACTTGGAATTCATCCTTGCAACGGGCACAGCTACTCATTGGCACCGTGTTGATGCTTATTATCACGTTCATGCTTCCGCCCTTTTTTAACCTGATACAGAAAAGGAACGGCCCAGTACTAAATGATTGGGTATTAGCGGCAATACCACCGCATAATGTTTCGGTGGCTATCTTTGCAGTGATATGGGGTATGGGATTTTATGCGCTATATCGTGCCATGGAGAAGCCGACCATCTATATCACTTATTTGTGGACGTTTATATTCATTACTATCCTGAGGGTACTGGCGATCAGCCTGATACCACTAAATCCCCCTCCCGGGCTGATCGTTTTAACTGATCCGCTTACAGCAGTTTTTTACGGCAGGAGCACAATTACCAAGGACTTGTTTTTTTCGGGTCATACTTCTATCCTGTTTCTTTTGATTCTTTGCCTGGAGAAAAAGTCTGACAAAATATTAGCCACCGTTGCCACCATTATTGTAGCCTGCTTGTTACTGGTGCAGCATGTGCATTATACCATTGATGTTATAGCTGCCCCTATTATTATATATCCGGTGCACAGGGTTGTAAAATATTTGCTGAACTAAAGGCAACCTTTTAAATCGATTCCCGTCCTTAATTAATAAAAAAGCCCCTCACCAGGCGGCGAGGGGCTTAGCCCTGATTTATCAGATCAGGGCCAACCTAAACCTTATCACAAACTATTAACGTGAAATAATGTTAAGTAGTTTTCTGATATTGTGTTTTTACTTTAATATGATATTACGTTAAAACATCTCGGATAGATCAATATGGAAGTACAGGAAATAGAGCGTTTGATCAAGATCAGCAAGGAACGACCGCTAATGCCGGAAACCTATATCCCCTGGCACCAGGAGCCGGAAGCTGATGATATTTTCCTGCCTGAAATGCTCACTTCACTGCATGGCCTTGAGATTTACAATACTTTAACTGCTACCCAAAAATTAGAACTTGGCAGGCACGAACTGGTGCAGGTGATTGCATCTTATGCCTGGGGCGAGTGCCTGTTTTGCCTTTTTATGACCAGGCATATCCTTACTTTGCCGCTTGATGACGTGGAACACCGTTTCCTGCTGAGGGAATTGATCGAAGAATTCAGGCACCAGGAAATGTTTGGACAGACCATTAATAAGTTAGGCGGTAAACCCATCAAACAAACAGGCCTGCATAAATTTTTAGGGCATTTCAGCAATAAATACCTCCCCGCTGATTATCTATTCATGGGCAGTGTGTCTGTAGAACTGGTGACAGATGTTTATGGTGATTATGCACGTAAGTCGCCCCATATCTACCCGGTATTAAAAAAAATGTTCGACCTTCATAGTATTGAAGAAGCCCGGCACATCATTTTCACCAAAAGCCTGTTAAAAACTTATGCTGCCAAAGCAGGATATATCAAGCGCACTTTATACAGCTATGTGATCCTGTTCAATATTCTTTTCGTGCGCACCATGTATGTGAAAAAAGAGATATTTGAACGTATAGGTTTGGAGAACCCCGACCAGGTATTCAAAGTCGCGGCCAAAAACTTCAAGCAAAAATTCAGCGAAAAATGCCTGGATGATATTATTGAATTTGTGGATAGCTGGCGTGGATTCAATAAAGCTACCCGCTGGGCCTGGCGGCGGGTTTTGGGTGCTAAGGTGTAATATTGTCTGAACCATGATTCACACGATTAAATGGATTAACTTGATTCACA